>JABAOH010002625.1_pt1 | contig 35325 bp, 27 predicted proteins | sample 7062181 | NCBI WGS metagenome assembly JABAOH01 (sample SAMN14538630, study PRJNA623070) | marine sediment metagenome | biome: marine biome [ENVO:00000428]; feature: marine pelagic biome [ENVO:01000023]; material: deep marine sediment [ENVO:00002113]; isolation source: pool of 5 deep marine... | reverse complement strand
AATTCAAAAGGTTCTCAGCAGCTTTAATCTTGATATTTTCGCTGCCTTTTGCCTTTGTTGGAGGCATCTGGCTTCAGTTTATTCTCGGATTCAAGTTTAGTACCGCCGTCTGGGTCGGCTACATCGCTCTCTTTGGAGTGGCAGTGGAGGCTGGTGTGGTGATGATGGATTTCTTGGTTGAGTATTCTCGCAAGGGTAAGGATGTCGTAGATAATGTCGTTAAGGCCGCACTGCTGAGAGTCAGGCCTATCATCATGACAACGGCCACAACCATTCTGGCTCTGATTCCGATTATGATCAGCACAGGAGCGGGTTCAGAAATCATGAAGCCTATTGCGACTCCGACTGTGGGAGGAATGGTCACAGCGACCATATTAAATCTTTTGCTCGTTCCTGTTATTTTTACCTGGATTCTTCAAGCCCGTTTAAAAAGAGAAAAAATAAGAGAAAATAAGGCAAAATAATGAAGATTCAAAAAAAAATATTCAACCATCCTGTGTGGCTGCAAAATGGAACTTCTGCCTTGTACATGTGAAGAGCCAAGAGGTTCGAAAGAAATAAAGATGTTTGTCCAAGAATTAGTCAATCAGGGATTATCAAAATCTGAAGTGATCGAACGAGTTGTTAAGAAATACTCTGAAGATATTTTAAAAAAAGAAAGCTGATAATATAATCATCAGAAACATTGAAATGAGCATGAAAAGTCTTGACAATGTTTATCATATAAGTAAGAATAAAATTTAAAATTTAAGGAGGTTCAAGAATGATTAACCGTTCAAAAATTTTAGCTCTGCTAGTAGCTCTTTCTTTCATTGTTGTTTTATCAGGTGTTGCTCTGCAGCAAACCGAAGAAACAGTCACTTGTCCTGTATGCGGAAAGGAGATCAAGAAGTCAGAGGCAAAGGTTACCTACGAATACAAAGGCAAAACTTACTACTTTTGTTGCGAGAAATGTAAAGAAGCATTCATAAAGAATCCTGAAAAGTCCATTGAAAAGAAAGCTGAGATGAAGGAAGTTTACACTTGCCCTATGCATCCAGAAGTGAAGTCAGACAAACCCGGCAAATGCTCAAAATGCGGAATGAATTTAGAGAAGAAAAAGATGCCGATGGAGCATATGCACAAACATATGAAAATGCACAAGGAAGCCGAGAAAGGGAAATGCTGCGCAATGATGAGCATGATGAGCTGCGAGGATGTTGAAATGAATGTCGAAAATCTTGAAGATGGAATTGCTGTGAAGGTTACTTCAAAAGATGCAGAAACTGTGAAAAAATTACAGGAAATGGCAGTCAAGATGAAAGAAATGTGTAAAAAGAAAGCTGCTGCTTGTAAAAAGGGAATGGAGAAAGAAGAAGTCAAGAAAGAAGAAGTCAAAAAGTAAACACTCGAGACAGAAAAAATTATCCCTCTGGTTCTTCGGAGTCAGAGGGATTTTTTTTTGCAGCTTGATCTAACAGACTTACTTTTTCTTTTTTTCAAGGAAGGATTTATTTTTAGTTTTAAAAAAATCAGAGCATCTCTTTATCTCTCAGCCAGTTCTCATCATAGAGGGTGCTCAAATAGCGGGTGGCTGAGTCTGCAAGAATTGTGACAATACGAACTGACTTGTTGATTTTTCGTGCAAGCTTCAGACAGGCCCAAATCGCAGCTCCGCTCGAGCCTCCAGCAAAAATGCTTTCTTTATTCGCCAATTCCTTTGCCATTCGAAAAGCGTCTTTATCTTTGACCTNNTCCCCTATGCCTTCAAGGAGATAAGGAAAAGGATTTATGAGTTTTTTTGAGTGGAAATAATCAAAGAAAACTGAGCCTGCTGGATCAACTCCTATGGCCTTTATTTTTGGGTCTTTTTCTTTCAAGAATTTTGCCGTGCCACACAAAGTTCCCCCCGTCCCTATTCCTGCAACAAAATAATCAATTTTCTTTTTCATCTGTTTCCATATTTCAGGTCCAGTGGTTTTATAGTGTGTCTCGTTATTTTCTCGATTGTTATGTTGGTCGAAATAATATCCATTGGGTGTTTCCTTGGCAATTCTAGGTGCAATATTGTTATAACTGTTAGGAGATTCGGGGGGAAGAGTGTGATCGACCATGACAAGTTCAACATTGAGGGCTTTGAGAAACTTGATTTTTTCAGAGCTGAGATTGTCTCGAACAACTATTTTTAAGTGATATCCTTTAAGAGCGCAAACCATAGCTAGAGCAAGTGCCGTATTACCAGAGGAATTGTCCACAATCGTGTCCCCTGGCTTTATCCTGCCTTCTTTTTCGGCTTTTTCAATCATATATTTGGCGATTCTATCCTTGACACTCCCCATAGGATTTAAAAACTCGAGCTTAGCGAATATATCCGCTTTAAGTCCTTTGGCTATTCTATTCAATTTGACAATAGGAGTGTTTCCTATCCCTTCTAAAATATCATTGAGATATTTTTTTTTGCGCATATTTTCTCAGCTCCTTTATTGAAATAGAAGCTTTATTCTATTTGCTTCCCGCAAAGGCAAAAGAAAGCTTATAGCATCAAAATATTCTTTTCAACGAAAAAAAACAAACTGTGGGCATCTTTTTTTCCGTTATGCCTAAAAATGAGGGAAGTCATCTCAAACAACGCCGATTTCCGTCCATCCTCGCCGACCCCACCACTCACCAAAGGCTTCAAATGGACAGAAATCGCCTCTACATTAGATAGATGCATTATATATTTTCCCCAATCACGGGAAAAAAGATGCTCCCTCATGTTCATGTGAATGGCTTTTGGAAATGATGATAATTTGTTATTCTAAAGCAGAAATAATGACAAAAAAGAAAGTTGTGGTGGCCATGAGCGGGGGAGTGGACTCCTCTGTGGCGGCAGCTATCCTTAAAGAACAGGGATATGAGGTCATGGGGGTGACGATGAATCTGTTTTCTTTAGCCAAAGATCGCTGTAAATCAGAGAATTTGAGGAGTTGTTGTGGTTGGATGGCGGTCGAGGATGCCCACCGCGTTTCGGCCATTTTGGGAATTTCCCATTATGTTGCTGATTTAAGGGAAGATTTTGAAAGAAAAGTGATAGCTGATTTTTGTAAAGAATACTCTCAAGGGCGAACACCTAACCCCTGTATCCGGTGCAATCAATTCATTAAATTTGAAAACCTTATGGAAAGAACGAGGAAGCTGAAAGCCGATTATTTGGCCACCGGACATCATGCTCGAGTCCTGTATGATTCTGAATCAGAACGATATCTTCTTAAAAAAGGCAAGGACAAACAGAAAGATCAGTCTTATTTTCTTTATCCTTTTACCCAGAAACAACTTTCATGGACTCTGATGCCCATAGGCCATTACACCAAGGAAGAAGTAAGGCAAATGGCTCAAAAATTTAGCCTTCCGGTTTCGCAGAGGCCAGAGAGCCAGGAAATCTGTTTTGTCCCTGATCGTGATTATGCTGAATTTCTTCGGAAAAGAGTCCCTGAAGCGTTGCGTCCTGGGCCTATCGTAGACCTAGAAAATAGAGTTTTAGGTCAACATAAAGGAATCGCTTACTATACAATCGGCCAGCGGAGGGGCATGGGCATTTCTGCACCCCATCCGCTGTATGTGATTAAAATTCAACCTGATAAAAATACAGTTGTTGTAGGGCCCAACGAAAAGCTTTATAAAAGGAGACTTAAGGCATCACAAGTTCATTTCATATCTCTGAAGAGACCTGAGAGAATTCTCGCTGTAAAAGCGAAAATCAGGTATAAGCATCAGGAGGCAAAAGCCATCCTTACTCCTTTGAATTCAGGAAGGGCAGAGGTTGAATTCGAAAAACCCCAGAGGGCCATAACTCCAGGTCAATCCGTAGTTTTTTACGATGGAGATGTTGTCATCGGTGGGGGAGTGATAGACAAAGCTTTAGATTGAAGAGGGCAGAAATGCCAGAGCCCTTAGAAATGTTGACAGGATCAGCAGCAAAAGCGGTTTGTCGAGAATAATTTAGATTTATTATTGCCTTAAAGCACTTTACTTAGATCGTCAATCTCTTCAATTTCAGTTCTTTTCCTTCGGAAAATAGACTCCCTCGAATTTCTGCAAGAGAGACTTTAATTTTTCCAGATGAGAAGGATCTGTGGTCTGTTTGGCCTTCATGGCGTAGATCAGGATCTCATGGCAGAGAGCGATTTTTTGGAAATATATCTCGTTCGCTTTTGTCTCTTCCTTTACAGAAGGCTTTATCCGTTGTGTCAAGAAATACTGGGAGACGATGTGTTGAATTTCCTCAGCATGTTTTTCCTTGTTTACAACCCAGCGCACGATCTGGTTCATGTTTGAAGAGTTCTGGGCAGAGAGTTCTTCAATCTGCGCCATCGCCTTTTCGATGGTCGTGATATGCTCTTTAATCATAGCGAATCGCATCTGGTCATCATATATCCCACAAGGCACTTCACAATGAGAAAAAGCCTTTGGTGCCTGGAAAAATAAAAAGAGCAAGATAAAAAGCAACCCCATTTTCTTTTTCATCGGAAAACCTCCCTATTGAAAAGTTTAGATTAACTCGAGAGTGAGTTTTATTGAACATTAATGATATAAAATAGATCTTATTTTGTCTATATAAATAATGGGAATTGGATATTCTTTGTTATTTTTTGCCGATGGCTTTTAGTTTTGATTCGACAGAGGCCTCTTTATCCAATCGATGATCAATGCGAAGGTCGATGTGAATTCTTTTGGCTCCCATATCCACTATAGCTTTATGAGTCTTTTCGATCACCTGGAAGAGAGTGGGCAAATCAGGAGATTCGATTGTCGTCGACATTCCGCCTGTCTCGCACTTTAAACCAGAATCTTCAATGACTTTTACAGCCTCTTTGACATATTGACTTACAGATGCACCTTCGCTTGTCGGGAAAATAGCAAATTCTGCGATAATCATTTTTTTCTCCTTGTATGGTTTGCAGTCATTGAATGAAGATATATTGCAGTTGTTAACAAATTATCTTGGAAAAAGTAATCCTGACCACATTTTATTCTGGGTGAATATCTTGAAGACAAAGCAATGAGGATGAGATTTTTTTCTTCATCTCGATAGCTTTTATGGCAGCGCTTGCTGAAGGAATTGTCGTGAAACAGGGTATGCGATAGGAGAATGCCACTTTCCTGATCATTTGAGCGTCTTTTCTTTCGTGCCCTCCCGCAGGAGTGTTGAATATCATCCTCACCTTTCCCTCTTTAATATCATCGAGGATATTTTTCTTCCCCTTATAAAGCTTGCCGATGGTATCCACTGCAAAACCGTGTCTTGTAAGATATTGGCTCGTTCCTTCTGTTGCGATCAGCTTAAAACCCAATTGAGCCAGTTTTTCCACAAGAGGAACGACTTTGGGCTTATCCTCGTCGTTAAAGCTGATAAAGACCTTCCCTTTCATGGGCAAAGAAAATCCGGCTCCTTCCTCTGCCTTGAGAAATGCAAGGGGAAAGTATCGATCGATTCCTATAGATTCTCCGGTGGAGCGCATCTCAGGCCCAAGGATAGGATCTACTTCCAGGAATTTGTCAAAAGAGAAAACAGCTTCTTTTACCGCATAGAGATCTGTAGAGGTAGGCTTGATATTGATATTTCTCAATTTTTCACCCATGATGAGCCTTATGGCAATCTTTGCTAAGGGAACTCCAGTGGCTTTGGAAATAAAAGGAACAGTCCGTGAGGCTCTTGGATTGACTTCCAGGATATAGATTTTTGTTCCTTTAACAGCAACTTGAACGTTCATAAGACCCACAATCTTAAGCTCTCTGGCCATAAGAGTCACTTGACGCTTCACTTCTTCTGTAACGCTATCAGGAAGAAAATAAGGCGGAATGACCATAGATGCATCACCCGAATGGATGCCCGCTTCTTGTATATGCTCAAGGATTCCGCCGATGTAGACATCCTCGCCGTCGCAGAGAAGATCTACATCCAGCTCTATGGCATTTTCAAGAAATTCATCGATGAGAATAGGGTATTCGGCACAGTACTTCTGGATAGATTTGATGTACTTTTCCAATTCCTCCTTATCGTGGATGACCCTCATCGCCCGTCCCCCGAGGACATAAGAAGGCCGGACGAGCACGGGATATCCTATTTTTTCGGCGATTTCCAAAGCCTCTCTATAATCTTTAGTCATGCCGTTTCTTGGACGCCTCAGATTCAACTTTTTTAAAAAGTGGTCAAATTTCTCTCTGTCTTCTGTCTGATCGATGGCATAAGAGCTGGTTCCCAGAATTTTTGCCTTATTCTTCCATAGTCCTACTGCTATTTTAAGAGGAGTCTGCCCTCCAAACTGGACGATAATCCCTTCTGGTTTTTCTTTTTGATAGATAGAGAGAACGTCTTCCAAAGTGACAGGGTCGAAGTAAAGTCGATCAGAAATGTCATAATCGGTGGAGACAGTTTCAGGGTTGGAGTTGATCATGATGGCTTTATAGCCCAGCTCTCTCAAGCCCAGAACACCATGCACGCAGCAATAATCAAACTCGATTCCCTGTCCAATTCGGTTGGGGCCTGAGCCAAGAATGATCGCTTTTCTCTGAGAGATTTCATCAGCTTCATCTTCTTCTTCGTAAGTGGAATAGAAATAGGGTGTTTCTGATTCGAACTCTCCCGCACAAGTATCCACCACTTTCCAAACCGGCAGCACTTTTTCTCTTTCTCTCATTTCTTTTATCTCTGCTTCGTTTGAGTTTACAAGATCTGCAATTCTTCTATCCGAAAACCCGAGTTCCTTGGCTCTTCTAAGAAGATTACCATCTAGAGAACCATTCCCCAGAGATTTCAGTGAGCTTTCAAAATCAACAATCTCTTTTATGTTGTAGATGAAAAAAGGATCGATTTGAGTGAGTTTGCTTATTTTTTCAAGAGGAAGGCCCTGTCTTATGGCTTCGGCGATGAACCATAGGCGCTCAGAGTTTGGCCGAGAAAGGCCATTTTCTATGCTTTTTTGGGTTACAGGCGCGTCCTTCTCTTCAAAACCCCATGAATCAATCTCCATAGAACGGATGGCTTTCTGAAGGGCTTCTTTGAATGTTCGACCGATGGCCATCGTCTCCCCGACTGATTTCATCTGTGTTGTGAGAGCTGGTTCTTCTTCTGGAAATTTTTCAAAAGCAAATCTTGGTATCTTGACTACAACATAATCAATGGCTGGCTCAAAACAGGCAGGAGTCTTTTTAGTGATGTCGTTTAAGATTTCATCTAAGGTGTATCCTACAGCCAATTTAGCCGCCATTTTGGCAATAGGAAATCCAGTCGCCTTTGATGCAAGTGCAGAAGAGCGTGAAACTCGAGGATTCATCTCGATGACCATCATCCTTCCATTGGAAGGATTTACGGCAAACTGAATGTTAGACCCTCCAGTTTCGACTCCTATTTCTCTCATGATGGCTATCGCGGCATTCCTTAATCTCTGGTATTCCTTATCCGTCAAAGTCTGAGCAGGGGCGACTGTGATCGAATCTCCGGTGTGGACTCCCATCGGGTCAAAATTTTCAATAGAACATATAATATCCACGTTATCTTTTTTATCCCTCATGACTTCCAACTCGAATTCCTTCCAGCCGATGATAGATTTTTCGATAAGAACTCTAGATACAGGGCTGATAGCCAAACCCAGAGGAATATATTTATAGAAATCGTCCCAATTTTTAAGGATATTTCCTCCTGTTCCGCCTAACGTGAATGAAGGCCGGACGACTACCGGGAATCCAATCCGTTTCACAATCTCTACTGCTTCCATCAAGTTGGAAGCGTAACCAGATGGAGGGACTTCGAGGGCAATTTTTTCCATGGCTTGGCGGAAGAGCATCCTATCTTCCGCTTTTTTAATGGAATCTGCATTAACTCCGATTAGCTGAATTCCATGTTTTGCCAGAATCTTTTTCTCATGCAAATCAAGGGCTAGATTCAGAGCTTTCTGCCCCCCAAGCGTAGCCAGAAGCGCGTCAGGTCTTTCTTTCTTGATGATTCTTTCCAGATACTCCACTGTTAAAGGCTCAAGATAAGTGCGGTCTGCAAATTCAGGGTCAGTCATGATCGTGGCTGGATTGGAGTTGACCAGGATAATCTTATATTTTTCTTCCTTCAGAGCTTTGAGGGCTTGGGTTCCTGAATAATCGAATTCAGAGGCTTGCCCGATGATTATAGGACCAGAACCTATAATCAGAATGGATTCGATATCTTGACGCCGTGGCATCCTATTTTCCCTTAAAATCATCCATCATTTTGACAAAATCGCCAAATAGATAATTTGAGTCCATCGGGCCTGGGGAACTTTCAGGATGATACTGGACAGAAAAAAGATGTTTTTCCTTCAAAGCGAATCCTTCTGATGTCATGTCGTTGAGGTTGATATGGGTTAAGCTGGCTTTTCCTTGGAGAGATTCGATATCGACGGCAAATCCATGATTCTGGCAGGTGATTTCGATGGCGCCAGTATCAAGATTCTTAACAGGATGATTACCACCATGATGTCCGAATTTCAGCTTGAACGTCTTTCCTCCCAAGGCGAGGCCCAGAAGCTGATGGCCCAGGCATATGCCAAAAAGAGGAATTTTCCCGATGAAATTTTTGATATTTTCGATTGCATAAGAGATCGGCTCAGGGTCTCCAGGGCCATTGGAGAGAAAAACACCGTCGGGTTTCATTTTGATGATTTCTGTCCAGGGAGTTTGAGCTGGAACAACATAGACATCAACGTTATGTGAGGCTAAGTTTCTTAAAATGTTTCTTTTGATTCCGAAATCATAGGCAACGACAAAATATTTAAAGCTTTTTTGCTTAGGGTAGCCTTTTACCCATACATAGATATTATCTTTCCATCTATATGACTTGGAAGTAGTGACATCTTTGACTAGATCACGACCGACTATTGAGGGAATCTTTTTAACCCTGGAGACAAGCTTACGGATGTCTTCCTCATCCGTTGTGATCAGGGCGTTTTGAGCGCCTGCAGAACGAATCATTTTGGTTAATTTTCTTGTATCGATTCCTTGGATGGCTACGATTTTATTTTTTTTGAGATAGTCGAGTAAAGACTCTTTTTTTCGCCAGTTTGAAGGCCATAAAGCCATCTCTTTGACAACAAAGCCTTCGACCCAAGGTTTCCACGATTCCACATCTTCAAAATTGCAGCCATAATTTCCTATAAGAGGATAGGTCATGGTCACAATCTGGCCCTTGTAGGAAGGATCAGTCAAAATTTCCTGATAACCTGTCATCGAGGTGTTGAACACGATTTCCCCTTTGGCCTCCCCTTCATACCCTATGGATTCACCGACAAAATAAGTCCCGTTTTCGAGAACAAGCAGGGCTTTTTTCCCATACATTTTATGTGTATAGAATCTATCTATAAAAATGGTTCAGCTTATTTTACATATTCTTCCTTTTTGTTACCAGGTTTAAAATTAATTTTTATAAAAATATCGGATTTTTTTAAAAATAATGCCTCTTTCAGCAAGAATCTTTTGATTCCATTCCGTCTTTGTTAGATAAATCAAATTCAAAAGCCATCTCATTATCTATCTAGAAATATCTTAACTCCTCACGGTTTGGGAAATGCTTACCAGCAAAACAATAAATTTGATATTTTTTTCATAATCGTTTATAAATTGACAGGGTTAGCAAATCTATGGTAAAAAGATGCATTAATTTGGCTACTTTTTCGATAAATAATATCTTATTACTTAAATTGCTGAAAATAGAATCTCCTTAAAGGAATATTTAAATTATTTCTATAAAGTGATAAAAATTCAGAAAATAAAAAAGATCAAATTTTCAAAAAATCTCGTTTTTGTTCTTTTAGGTTCAGTTCTAATCCTATTTGTAATTGTGATTGTTATCTTTCAAACCCTCTATGGACGAGTCAAGCAACCTATTGCTTTTAATCATAAAATTCACATGGAAAACGATCTGGAATGTCTGGATTGTCATCCTTATTTTAGAGATCATACCTCTTCAGGCAGGCCTACTTTAGAGACATGCTCAGACTGCCATGAGGAGCCTCTTGGAGAAAGCAAGGCGGAAAAGAAATTAATTGAATTCATAAAGTCGGGAAAAGAGGTTGAATGGCGCAGACTCTATCGAGTGCCCGAAGATGTTTATTTTTCTCATAAACGACACGTTGTTTCAGGTAATATCGAATGTAGCACTTGCCACGGAAACATCGGTGAAAGTTCCAAGCCTCCTTCTAAGCCCGATGAAATAACCATGAAGAAGTGTATAAAATGTCACGAAGAAAAAGGAGCCGATATAGATTGCATCTCCTGTCATAGATGAGAGTTGGACATGGGTTTGAATAGGCCATGGTAGGGATATATAGATGAGCATAAAGAGAAGAGATTTTCTTAGAATTATTGGAGGATCAGCCCTAAGCTTACCTTTTCTTGATTGTTCGACAGGAAAATATGTTTCACCAATAAGAAAAGAGAAGTGGGCCCCTGGGATTGAAAAATGGGTCCAGTCCGTTTGTAAAGCTTGTCCCGGTGGCTGCGGTATATTAGTTAGAGTTGTCGATGGAAAGGCAGTCAAAATCGAAGGGAATCCTGCTCATCCAGTTAATAGAGGAAGGCTATGCCCAATAGGTCAAGCGGGGCTTCAGCTGCTTTACAATCCAGATAGAATCAAAGGCCCTATGAAAAAGATAGGTAACAGAGGAGCACAAAGGTGGGAGAGTATAAGTTGGGAGGAGGCTTTAGAGACAGTAGTTTTAAAACTGAAGGAATTGAAGAATTCTGGAGAAGCTCATAAGTTGGTTTTGATCAATGGAGAAAAGGGAGGAATGCGCGATGAAATTTTTGATAGATTCGTGTCTGTTTTTGGCTCTCCCAATTATTTTGGGGATGATTCTGACGAGAGCCTTATCCAGAGTTTTTATCTGAGCCAAGGGATTGATCATTTATTAGCCTATGATTTTGAAAACAGCAATTATATACTTTCATTCGGCAGTGGGCTTCTTTCCTCTTGGCCTTCACCTGTTCAATCCATGAGAGCTTATGCTTATTTAAGACAAGGAAGGCCAGGGAAAAAGGCGAAAATCGTTCAGGTTGAGCCTCGATTCTCGCTCACTGCTTGTCGCTCGGACAAGTGGATTCCTATCGAACCCGGCACAGAAGGAATGCTAGCCTTAGGAATCGCCTACGTCATCATAAAGGAAAGACTTTATGATAGAAATTTTATCAAAAATTTTACTTTTGGCTTTGAAGATTGGGAAGACGAAGAAGGGAATACTCATAATGGATTTAAGACTTTAGTTTCGAATAGATATCGGCTGGAACTTGTTTCTGAAACAACTGGAGTTTCAGTTGATACCATCGTTTCTCTTGCCAAAGAATTTGCCACCAATAAACCTGCGATAGCCATCTTGGATGCCACTCAATATTCTAACGGTTTATATAATGCCTTTGCCATTCATTCCTTAAATGCTTTGGTTGGGAGTATTGATATACCTGGGGGAGTGCTAGTCAAAAGAGATGTTCCTCTTCAAGAGTTACCAAATATAGCTGTTGATGAAAAGACAAGGAAGAGTCTTGAGCAGCCGAGAGTAGATTATTCAGAAAAAGGGAGATTTCCGCTAACTTCTTCGTCTCCGTCCATGATTCCTGAGAATATTCTTGGCGGTAAACCCTATCCTGTGAAATTGCTTTTTCTTTGCAAGTCCAACCCTTTATTCTCCTCGCCTGATTCGGAGAAATACCGAAAAGCCTTTGAAAAAATCCCGTTTATTGTCAGTTTTTCTTCCTTCATGGATGAAAGCACAGAATATGCCGACCTTATTCTTCCGGACAAATCCTATCTTGAAAAATGGCAGTATGCAGAGAGCTCTTTTGTTTCGAAGATACCAGTTCTAGGAATCGGAAAGCCAGTGATAGAAAATCTGTTCAACACTAAATCAACCGAAGATTTCATTTTGGAAATGGCTCAAAATTTGGGAGCGTCTTTTTCCCGTCAGTTTCCCTGGAAAAATTCCAAGGAGTATCTCCTTTATAAAATTGATACCCTTTTTGGCGCTCGGAAGGGAATTATTTTTACCGATTATTTTGAAGAGACGCAGTTAAGACTATTGGAAGAGCGAGGCTGGTGGGTTCCTCAATTTGCTTCAGCGAGAGAGTTCAAGGAAGAATTAATGAAAAAGGGAGGGTGGTGGGACCCCGCCCATGATTTTGGCGTGAGGACTTTTATTTTTAGGACTCCCACCCGAAGATTTGAATTTTATTCTCAACTCTTTAAAGAAAAAATTGAAACAGTGACAGAGCAACAAGGAAAAGATAAAGAGAAAAAAAGTGGAGCGATTTTGAATAATTTAGAAATATCAGCTAGGGGAGATGACATATTTATGCCTCATTTTGAAAAGCCCCAATTCGAAGGGGAAGCCAAAGAATATCCTTTTCATCTATATATATATCGCCCCCTCAATTTGACTCATGATTATCAAGCTAACCAGCCTTGGTTTCAGGAGATTATGGGATTTCACCTGAATATGACCTGGGATTCGTGGGCTGAGATAAATCCCCATACCGCTGCTGAACTTGGCATTGCAGACAATGATCTCATTTGGATTGAGTCTATCTACGGGAAAGTTCGAGTGAAAGCCAAAATTTATTCTGGGGCAATGCCTGATGTGGTTAGTGTGCCTTACGGATTGGGGCATAGAACTCTTGGTCAATGGGCTAAAAATATAGGAGTAAATCCGATTGAGCTAATAGGAAATAAATCTGATGAGCTAACAGGTTTGGCTGCGAAGTTTTCAGTTCGAGTAAAAATCTACAAAGCATAATAAAGGAGAAAGGTATGCCGCGTTGGGGTATGGTGATTGATTTGGACAGATGCACTGGGTGCCAAGCTTGCGTTGTTGCTTGTAAAGCTGAGAACAATATCCCGTTCTCTTCACCCAAAGAAGCGAAGCGGAGAAGAATCATTTCTTGGATGAGTGTTTTACCGATAATGGAAGGAGAGTATCCAAATCTGAGAGAGAGGTTTATCCCCAGGCCTTGTATGCACTGTGATAATCCCCCTTGTGTTAAAGTTTGTCCTGTAGGAGCGACTTATAAAAATAAAGAAGGACTCGTTGCTCAGGTTTACACTCAATGTATAGGCTGCCGTTATTGTACAAATAATTGTCCTTACACTCTCAAATATTTCAACTGGTATCCTCCTCAATGGCCTAAGGAGATGGAGAGTTATCTGAATCCGGATGTTTCTATTCGAAGCAAAGGGGTCGTTGAGAAATGTACTTTTTGCCATCACCGTCTCCAAAAGGCAAGAGATAAAGCTAGGGCAGAAAACAGAGAGCTTAANNTGGAGACTTGGATGATCCAAAGAGTGTTGTTGCCCAATTATCGAGGAGTCCAAGAGCCTTTCGTCTTTTGGAGGAATTAGGCACAGAGCCTAAGGTTTATTACCTTACAGAAGGAGAATGGCATGGATAAGCAGGGCCATTTTCTTGTTGGCGATGTGGCAGAAGAAGATGTTTCTATTCTCAAGCCTGTTGTTCAGACGAGCAAGAAGTTTTATATGGTGGTCTCCATCCTAGTCATCATTATTTTAATCGGCGTCCTTGCTTGGATAATTCAACTTAGAAAGGGATTAGGGATAACGGGATTGAACCAGCCCATATTTTGGGGATTTTATATAACGAACTTTGTCTTTTTCATCGGCATTAGCCATGCTGGGACTTTGATCTCAGCAATTCTCCGCTTGGCTCGAGCCGAATGGAGAAGAGCCATCACCCGCTCAGCAGAGGTTATAACGGTTTTAGTTCTCTTTTTTGGTGTTTTCAACATTGTGACTGATCTAGGCCGGCCAGATCGGATGATGAAGGTTTTTACTGATGGAAAATTGAGTTCTCCCTTGCTCTGGGATGTTATAAGCATTTCGATTTATTTAACAGCGAGCGCTATATATCTTTATTTGCCCCTTATTCCAGACATCGCCTTGATGAGAGATAGGCTAAAAAGTAGAACGAAAAAATTATTCTATAAAATCCTGGCTCTAAATTGGAAAGGGACAGAAAAACAATGGGACACTCTCGAAAGAGCCATATCAATCATGGCTGTTATCGTAATTCCTGTCGCTGTTTCTGTTCATACAGTTGTTTCTTATGTTTTTGCCATGACCATCCAGCCCATGTGGCACAGCACAATTTTTGGCCCTTATTTCGTCACTGGAGCGATTTTCTCAGGAATTGCGGCTTTGATTATTGCTATGTATTTCATTCGTCGAAGCTATCATCTCGAAACTTATCTAAAGCCCATTCATTTTAACAATTTAGGTTTATTACTTTTAGTCATGAGTCTCTTATGGTTTTATTTTACTTTTACAGAGAACCTGACAGCCTTTTATGGAGCCGAGCCTGCTCACCTTACTGTTTTTTGGAGTAAATTCACCGGAGGATATGCCCCTTATTTTTGGACTATGGTGGCAAGTTGCTTTATTATTCCTATTGTTATTTTGTCGAATAGAAAAACCAGGACTGTGACAGGAACAACGATTGCCTCGGTATCCGTCATTGGGGGGATGTGGCTGGAGAGGTTTACAATAGTGCTTCCCACCTTAATAAATCCCAGACTTCCTTATCAAAAAGGAATGTATCATCCCACTTGGATCGAATTTGCTGTCACAGCAGGCTGTTTTGCGACATTTATCTTGCTTTATATACTGTTTACAAAGTTTTTCCCTATCATCTCTATATGGGAAGTGAAAGAAGGCAGAGAAGTAGGCGTCAAAGAAACTGAGGAGCGTATAAAGAGTTACCTTCCTGGGAAAGAATAAAAAGATTCAAAATAAAATTGTATTTTAATTTAAGGATAATGAAGGAAAAAATCATGGCTGCACCAATGAAAAAATCGAAAAATTTCAATCTTACTCTAATATTCGTGGTCCTTAATCTTGCGATATGGATTCCGTTATTAGCTTTCCAAGAAAAGGAGACATATCCTTTTCCCGAAGATCCTTTGAGGGGAAGTAAGCTTTTTGTCAGCAAAGGTTGTGTAAAGTGTCATTCTATATGGGGAATCGGCGATGCCCTTGGCCCTGATCTTGCCCAGATGAGTAAAGAACAGAATCTTTTGCAGCTGGCCGGATTGCTGTGGAGTCACTCTCCCAAGATGATAGAGATAATGCAAGAAAGAGGCGTCTCTCGTCCCACCTTTAGTCCCCAGGAAATGGGAGATTTGATGGGCTACATTTATTACTTCAATTATTTTGATCAACCAGGTAATTTTATAGAAGGGGAAAAGCTGTTTGTTGAAGAGGGCTGTTCAAAATGTCATTTTGTGGGAGAAAATGGAGATAAAGATAAAATTTCTTTGGATGATTATGGAAAGTACGTCTCTCCTTCCTTTTTAGCCACCGGACTCTGGAATCATACGCCTGAAATTCTTTCAGAGATGAAAAAGATTGGTATTGAACAACCTGAATTTAAAGGGCAGGAAATGTCTCATTTACTCGCTTATATTCGGGGAGCTGCCATAAACCTGCATGGAGAGATCATATATGCTGAGCCTGGAAGCCCTAAGAGAGGAAATGATTTATTTATCCAGAAGAAGTGCAATGCCTGTCATGCTGTTTGGGGTGAAGGGGGAAGACAAGCTTCTGATTTGGGAAGAAGAGAATTGCGTCTGAGCCTGACTGAAATAACGGGGAAAATATGGAGCCATTCCGGTCAGATGTTGGAGCAAATGAAGAGAATCGGCCTTCCTTTTCCGATTCTTTCTCCTAAAGAAATGGCAGATCTGATATCTTATCTTTATTTCATACAGTTCTACGATGAGACGGGAAATCCGATAGAAGGAAAAAAGCTCTTTCGAGAAAAAGTCTGCATTTTTTGTCATTCTTTGGAAGGAGAAGGAGAAAATGTAGGCCCTGATCTTACTGAAAGCGAGGCTCATTTTTCGCCGATTTTTTTGGCTTCAGCCATGTGGAATCATGCCATTGTGATGGAAGATATGTTAGAAGAGAAAGATCTGGCTTGGCCCCGCTTTTCTGGAAATGAGATGCGAGATCTTGTTAGTTATGTTCAAGAAGCTTCTAAAAAAATTAAAGTAGAAAAGAAGAAAAAGGGAGCAGCCCCTTTGAAATCAAAAGTGCTTTTTATTTCAGAAACCCGGTTTAATCCCGCTCTTGCCAGAAAAGGAAAAGCAATTTACATAGCCAAAGCATGCCATGCCTGTCACAACATAGAGGGGAAAAAAGAGGCTATGGGTGGAGACCTTAACGAGATCACCAAGATAAGAGATCTGGAATGGCTTTTTAATTTTATTAAAAACCCAAAAACGATGTTGAAGACCGATGGCCTGGCAAAACAGCTTCTGAAAGAATTCAACAATATTCCCATGCCTCAGCAGGGTTTAACGGATGAGGAAGTTATTGCTATCATAGAATATCTAAAGGCTCCTGAGAAGATAGAATAAGGCATGAAATATAAAGTAAGAACACCGGATCTTTTGTGGTACAGAACAAATGTTTTGTGTATGGAAGCTTGCCCTGTACATACCGATTCTGGAAGATATGTCCAATTTATAGGACAGGGAGATGATCAAGAGTCCTATTTGGTCGCCCGTTCATCCAATCCTTTCGCCTCTGTTTGTGGGCGCATCTGTGCAGCTCCTTGCGAAGATGCCTGTCGAAGAGGAAAAATCGATGAGCCCATAACCATCCGATCTCTAAAGAGATTTGTGACTGAGAAATACGGGATCGAATCTAATCTGGCTCACACTCAAGAATTACTTGTAGAAGGGAAAAAAATTCCTCAGGGATCTTTATGGCCTCTCCATGTGCCTTCTGTTCTCAAAGAAGCAAAAGATAGAAAAAGAAAGAAAGTTGCAGTCATTGGCGGCGGACCTTCAGGATTAGCCTGTGCCCATGATTTGGCCTTGAGAGGCTACGATGTGACTATTTTTGAAGCCTCGAATGCATTAGGTGGCATGTTGAAAACAGCTATTCCTGAATATAGGCTTCCAAAAGATATATTGAGAAAAGAGGCCGAATTTGTCCTTTCTTTGGGCGTTAAAATCGAATTCAATCAACGCCTCGATGATAATTTTGGCCTTGATCAACTGAAGGAGAGAGGCTTTGAAGCGATATATATCTCGGTCGGGGCCCAACAGGGTCGAAAAATCAGAATTGAAGGGACAGAATTGGATGGAGTTTTTAATGCTATCGATTACCTTCTGAATATTAATCAAGGTTATAAAATTGATTTAGGACGAAGAACAGTCATCATAGGAGGAGGCCTGGTGGCCCTAGATTCGGCTCGAACAGCTCTAAGAGAGGTCCTCGCTTCTCTTTCTGATTCAGATGAAGCGAGGCTGGCAATCGATATTTCTGCTGAAGCAGGGGTGATGATGACAGCCATTGATGTGGCTAGAACGGCCTTAAGAAGAGGGACCTTGAAAGTGGATGTGGCTAGCCTAGAGTCCTTTGAGGAAATGCCCGCGACCCAAACAACTCAAGGAAAGGAAGAATTTGAGGAGTCGGTGAAAGAAGGAATCACTTTTCATCCTTCCCGTGGTCCCAAGCGAATCATAGGTGAGAACGGGAAAGTCAAGGCTGTTGAGTTTCTAAAGGTGAAAAGAGTTTTTGATGAACAGGGACGATTTAATCCTGAATTAGAACCCAATACAGAAGAAATCATCGAGGCAGATTCTGTGATACTGGCCATAGGTCAGACGCCCGATCTTTCTTTCCTTAGACCAGAAGATGGAATTGAGATTTCTCCCCAGGGAACCATTAAAGTTGATCCTCAGACTCTAGCCACAACAGGGGAAGGTGTTTTTGCTGGAGGAGACACAGCCTTTGGCCCTCGAATTGTTATCGAGGGAGTGGCCAACGGAAAACTGGCCGCTCAGTCAATTGATAATTATTTAAGTAAGAGAGATTTGAAACAGAGAATGTGTTCTGTTTTCATCGAGGTCCTTGCTCCCCAAGACTACCAGAAGCCGCCAGAATATGAAATAAGGAAGAGAAAGCCACCCTCCAAGATTTCTTTGGAACATCGCATTGGAATCAATGAAGTGGAACAGCCGTTTGCAGAGAAACAAGCTCGGTTTCAAGCCCAGCGCTGCTTGGTTTGCCATATAAACACAATCTATGACTCAGAGTTGTGCATTCTCTGTGGTGCTTGTGTTGATCATTGCCCTAACTACTGTTTAAGGCTGGTCCCTTATTCTGAGATTGATCTTGAAATGAGAGAAATGATAGAGAAGAAAATAGCAAATAAAAAAGCGGAAAAATTGACGGCTATGATCAAAGATGAAATCACGTGTATACGTTGTGGCCTTTGTGCTACAGTCTGCCCGACTGGGGCCATGACCATGGAAAGATTTTCTTTTAAGGAGATGTGATTCTGGTGAAAGAGAAGGAAAGAAAAATAACAAGAAGATACTTCTTTGGAATCTTGGCCAAGGCTTCAATCGTTATTGCTTTACTAGCAGAGGCAATAGGGGCAATAAAAGCTTTTATTCCTAAAGTTCTCTATGAGCCTCCTTCTAAGTTTAAGATTGGCAAACCCGATGATTTCCCTGAGGGAATCACATTTCTTCCAGAGCATAAATTGTATATTTTCAGAGAAAAGGATGATTTCCATGTTATCTCTGCCATATGCACTCATTTGAATTGCATTGTCGATTGGAAACCAGATCAAGAGGAGTTCTATTGCTCCTGTCATGGGAGTATATTTTCAAAAAAGGGAGTCAACTTGACTGGCCCGGCTCCAAAGCCTCTGCCTTGGTATCCTCTTTCGCTGGCTTCAGATGGAAACCTTATCATAGATTCTGGTAAAAGAGTCTCTCGGGATTATAAATTTTCTGTNNTCTCATAGATTCTGGTAAAAGAGTCTCTCGGGATTATAAATTTTCTGTTTAAAGTGAAAAGAAGATGAAGGAAAAAATGAGCAATATCTGGAGAAAGCTGACTTGGACCTGGTCTCCTCAATCTGAAAGGGAATCGAGTGAATCTGTAGTGAAGAATTTCTGGCTTCACTGGTTTCCATCGCGCGTTTCTCTCCGGAGCTTGAGCTGGGGCTATTCCCTTTGGCTGGGAACAATTGCTGCTTCCTTATTCGTTATTTTAGTCCTCACAGGGCTTATCCTGTTATATTTCTATATTCCATCTGTTCAGCAGGCCTATTGGAGCATTAAAGATTTAGAGAATACAGTTGTCTTTGGATGGCTCCTCCGTGCTCAACATCGTTGGGCAGCTCAACTCATGGTGGCTGTTGTTTTTCTCCACTTGATGAGAGTTTTTTTCACGGCAGCCTATCGCGACCAGAGGGTGTGGAACTGGTATATCGGGATTGCTCTTTTGATCGCAACTCTTTTTCTTTCTTTTTCAGGGTATATTCTTCCATGGGATCAACTCGCTTACTGGGCCTTGACTATCGGAATGAGTATTGCCAGCGCCTTTCCTTTTATTGGTAAGAGCATTCGCTTTATCTTAATTGGTGGAAATGTTTTGGGACAGAATAGCCTCCTCCGCTTTTTTGTTCTTCATAATTTTTTTCTTCCTGCTGTGCTTCTTTTTCTGTTTGCTCTTCATATGTGGAGGATAAGGAAAGATGGCGGATTGGCATCTATGGATAGATTAATACATGAGACAGGGGCAAGAGAAATTCCAGTGAGCCCGACAAAAACCTATTCTTTATTAGGCGTTGCAGAAGGTACAACCATTCAAGTTTCTACTACGGAAGTTTTGGATGAAGACAATTCCGTTCGGACCTCTCCGCATCTACTTCGGAGAATTGCGCTTGTCTTTCTGGCTACAACCATAATCACTTTAATTCTAGGCTTGTTTTTTCCGGCTCCATTGGAGGAACCCGCTAATCCATCTGTAACACCGATCCCTGCCAAGGCACCGTGGTATTTTCTCTGGCTTCAGGAGTTGATTGCTGTAACAACCATTAAAATAGGCAAAATAACCATAAGCGCAAGCTTAATCGGAGGGATTCTCGTTCCAGGATTTCTTCTTCTTTTGGCTATTGTATGGCCTTTTCTGGATAGAAGCCCAAAAGAAGCCATCGGTGTTTGGTTCCATAAAAGTAGAAAAATCCAGAATGCCGTGTTTATTTTTATATGTCTGGCGATTGTGATTCTTATCATCATTGCTCTCTATCTAAGAGGCCCCTACTGGAAATTTTTCTGGCCCTGGCAGCCTTGGCCAGAAGTTCCTGCATTTTTCTAGGAGTATCTAAAGTTGGAAAAGAAAAGAGGTTTTAATCCCCTCAAAGATCTTTACTGGCTAGCTCTTCTCTGTTTGTTCCTTTTTGTCTTGGTAATCGTGGCTTTTTATAAAGAGAACAATCCTGAATGGAAGCAATATCAGAGAGAATTTAAAGAATATTTAGGAGAAACTATAGGCCAAGAGGCTGCTTCAGCCTTTGAGTTTTTTGTGAAACAGATATGGCTCCCGGAATTGAATAAGGTTGACCGTTGCATTAGCTGCCATGTGGGTTTTGACCAGCCGGATCTCGTCAAAGCCCCAGCTCCTTTTACAGCTCATCCTGATATCAAACCCCACTCCTTTTTAAAAATGGGATGCACAATCTGTCATGGAGGGCAAGGTTTTGCTCTTAAGAAGAGGGATGCCCATGGCGAAATTGAGCACTGGGAGGAACCCTTATTGGGAAGGAAGCAGGCTAAGAGATATGGTCTCAAGGATGAGAAGGCATTGATTCAAATAAATTGCAATACCTGCCATCGCAGAGATAAAGATATTCCAGGAATGGATATGATAAATCTTGCTAAATCTCTCCTTCCCCAGAAGAAAAAGTGTCAAACCTGCCATATCATAGATGGGGAAGGTGGGAAAAAAGGAGCCGACCTAACATTTATCGGAGATAAACCTGCTGAGAGATTTGATTTTTCTCAAATTCAAGAAAAAATTATTCAAAGCGGCAAGCCTCTTTCCATGCTGAGCTGGCATTTTGAACACTTTATGAATCCGAAGGCCGTAGTTCCTGGCAGCAAAATGCCTTATGTCAAATATTCTGAGGAGGAAGCATGGGCCTTGGCCATGCTCATGATGAGTTGGAGAGATATCAATTTGCCTGTTATGCTTATCCCGAAGGGAAAAAGAGAAGAAATGCCAAGAGCCGAGAAGGAAGTTGAAAGGAGAGAATTGACAGTCGTAGAATGGGGAAGAGAACTTTTTGAGAATAAAGGTTGCTCAGAGTGTCACACGATTGGAGGAGGAGTTGAAGTTGGGCCTGACTTGAGAGGCATAACCCAGAAAAGAGATCGGAAATGGCTGATAAGGATGATCCTTAATCCAGAAGAAATGGAACAAATCGATCCTTTAGCAAAAAAATTGTATCAAGAGTATGATGAAGCAGGCATGCCAACAGAAGAGCTCAGCGAAGAAGAAGCAGAGGCGATTCTCAAATATATTGAATCTTTCAACACGAAGAAAGAGTAAGTTTCTGAATCTATAAGTTCTTTCTATCTTAAATTCCCCAGCAAAATCTATTATCATGAATTATTATTATAGGGCTGCCAACCTCAGCTAAAAAATCAAAAGGTAACCTGGAGAAACATTCCAATTTTATTGACAGAATGATATTAAATCTATATTATACTATTCCTATAATATAGATAATATTAGTAAGAAGGAGCAAAAAATGAATAAAAAATTTATTTTTATATTTCCTCTTCTTATAGCCATTTCTGTTGTTGTCTTTGGTCAAGGAGAAACTTACACAGGAGAAAGGCTTTATCAGCTTAAGTGCGGGCGCTGTCACTTTGCCTATGCACCTGAGAAATATTCTCCTGAAGAATGGAAGACGATTGTCAATGAAATGGGCCCTTTATCTGGGTTGAACGAGGAAAGCGAAAAAATTATCTTGGATTACCTCACTCAGGAGGCTTCTGCCAAAGAAAGAGGATCTCTTCCCACAAGCCCTGTCTTATCGGGTTATATTTATACAGAATTCTTTTCATCAAAAGAGATTGTTGATACATTTGACGTCCACTACTTGAACGTGGCTCTATCAGGTCGCCTTCACGATAGGCTGTCCTATCATGCAGAATTTGAGTTTGAGCATGGAGGAGGCGGAAGCGACCCCCCCTTTATCGAAAAAGCTTATGTTGATGTGTGGTTAATGAGAAACACAGGTATAAGAATAGGAGCCATGCTGACTCCTTTTAACCGCTTCGATGAATTTCATGGACCGCTTGAGAATTTTCTTGTTACTCGTCCCCAGATGTCGAGAGAAATTGGGGTCAGCGCCTGGAAGGAAGTGGGAATAAACCTTCATGGCAGTGTTTTTTTGCACAAGGATTTTTATCTCAATTATGATGCCTACATTATAAACGGACTTGGCAGCGGAAGCAGATTGAGAAATAGCCGCCAGTACCGAGATAACAATGATGCCAAAAGCTATGGCTTTCGCCTAAGTGGTATTTTTACAGACAGATGGGAAGCTGGAGCCTCCTATTATCGGGGCGCCTGGGATGATGAAGGTAACTATGATTTGACCATGTATGGATTTCATTTCCTGGGGAAAGCTGGCCCATTAAATCTTTTTGCTGAATATTCTCATTCTTCTTCTGAAAATCCGGATCCCTTTGAAGAGGGGAAAGCCGATGGCTTCTTTATCCAGGCATCTTACTTAATCAATGGAAAGATAAGGCCCACAGTTCGCTATGGGACACTTGACTATTTAGACAAAGGTAATCTATTGGGCCGAAAACTGACCGATCTCGATACTAAGGTCATTGCCCTTGGTCTCAATTACTACCTCACCAGAGGTATTGTCTTTAAATTTGAGTACGATATCATCCAGGAAGGCAAAAGGAAAGCGGATAAGGATAATAATCTGCTTGCCTTACAGGTTGCGGTTAGATTTTAAAGTCATTTAGAAATTTTTCTTGTGTCCTCTGCCATTTTAACCCGCATCTCCGTAGGACTTAAGACTCTCGTCTTGTAGAGATATTCAATTCGTGCAGATATCGTTATTTTCTTATTCCTAGGTGTGGCAAAGGCGAAACGTTCTGTTCTTGTTTCCCCAGGTCTAATCCTGTTATCAAAAGAGACTTTTGCTGAATTCAGAAAGACCTCCCATTCTTTCTGGATCACTTCGCCTGACTCATCCAGCATTATTTTTTGGTAGGTTCGATACTGAGAGAAATATTCATTAGGGGTTCTTAACTCAACCAGGAGGATTAATTTCCTTGAGGGAACGCCTGTAGGCACTGAATGGCCTGAGCCTATGTTAGTCACTCCTACAACGACTTCGATAATATCTCCCTCTACATTGATTTTTTTAATTTCAACTTTGAGGGCTTTTCTCAATTGTTCGGTGGAATGGCTTGCCGAGATAGCGTGGAGGTTGATTTGTTTCTCTTTTGTAATTTTTATTTTGGGCCTTACGATTTGACCAGGAATTAATGGCATATGGCAATTCTGACAATGGATTCCTTTCTCTGCATAGGAACTTGTTTTCCACTCTGAATAAGTGCCCAATATAGTCACTCCTATATCATTGATGTATTCATGACATCCTGCGCAAAGTTCAGAAGATTTAAAGAGAGAGGACGGCGCAGTTTTGTGAGCTGGGGAATCGACATCTGAGAGAGGGCCTCTTTTGATTTCTCCTATGTCCAGTTCAAAAGGATTTTCTTTATTATTTAAATCAACTTTTTTAACAGAATGACAAAAATCACAACTTACTCCTTCTCTTGTGATCTCCTGTTTCAAATCGTAATCTTTATTGACGAGGGTCATCGGTGCATGACAACGCAAGCAATTGAATTTGGACTCTCCTGCAGTATTGAAATAAGATTCCATATAAGAAGCTTTAAATATGGGATCCTCTATGGACATGGAATGCATGGCGTTTTTCCAATGATTGTATATTTCTTCATGACATTCTTGGCAACTTTTGCTACTCGAAATGGAGGGCGCCTTCGACAATGTTGATTTAGACCCTACTTGGGAAACCAAAGAGAAAACGATGATCAATGATATTAAGATTGTGAAAGTCGACCTTTTCTTAGCCAATTTTTCCTCCTTTAAAATTTTATGAGTCCAATGGCTTGAAAAAGGATGATTTAGAAAGATATGTTCTTTTTTTAAATTTGCTTATGACAACTCTGAAAAAGATGCGGAAAAGAAGTCTGAGATTCTTTGTTTCTTGCCAAGTTTTTTTATAAGTCTCTTGTCCAGAAACGATATTAAAGAAAGCTCTTCTTAGGGGGTGCTCTTTTTTTGCTGTCTCAAGGATAGAATCCAAGAAACCGAATTTAGAAGACTGAATTGTCAAAAATCTTATGATTTTTCCGTATGGAATGTCATCTGTTAGCTCAGAGCAGCTCTTCAAGTACTCATGGAAAGCCTCTTTTGAAATGCCACAATTGACAATCACTTCTGCCGCTTTTATTCCAGTGATAACCGCTGAGTTTATTCCTTTTCCTTTGAAAGGACGATTGAGCCCTGCTGCATCACCGATCATGACATACCTCTCTCCAAAAGGGGCTTTTGCAGGCAGGTTAGGGAATTTCCCTTTGAAGTAATAGAGATGAGGCAAGATATTGTCGAGATTATCAGGTAACGCCTCTCTTACCGGAGCGAAATGCAGGAATCTATCCATCATTTCAGCATCGACTTTTTTTCCGGCTATGTTCAGGCTAAGATGATTTCCTTTAGGAGTGATGGCTCCAAATTCGACATGGGGTAGAGATGTGGGAACAAAGGCATGAAGATAATCTCCAAACTGGGTCATGGCTCTTTCGCCAGGATGAATCTTTGTAACGACTGAATAAAGAAATCTCGGTTGATGGTAAGGAGTGATCCTTTCAAAAATCTTAGCCATTCCATCATCCAAGCCGAAAGCTCCGACAACAACATCGGCTTTGATGTTGTTGCTTTCGCTATAGACCATCACCCCATCCGAACCGAAATCAAGATCAGTCACTCGCGCAGGGATAACATCGATTCCCAACTCTTTTGTTTTCTGAAATAAGTAGTTGTCAAACTCAATTCTTCGGCAGGCATAGGAAGGCTCATGTTCTCCTGAGAGTTTGACCAAATTATTTTCTGAATAGATAAAGTAACCGTTTATCTTCTTTTGAATTATTTGCCAAGGAAAGGGGATGGCCAAATCCTGTTCTATGATTTTTTCTAAAGGAGGAGAAAGAATACCAAGGCACTGGTTATAATAGCTTTTCTTCTCAAATCTTTTTCCTTCATAGAGACAGATTTTAGGATGGATTCCTTTTTGAGCCGAGAGTATCTTGAGTTTAATAGCACAGCTTGTTCCAGCAGGTCCACCCCCTATGATGACAACGACATCTTTGTCTTTAAGAGAACCGAAGGTACCTGACATGAATAATTTAACCTCTCAGAGCTATTATATAACTTTTTAATTTCGCAATGAGCAATTTTATTGTATTGAAGAGCATTGTGATTTGCAATTTCATATCGAGAGAAACTTTGAATATTTCTCTGTACGGTATGTTACCAGTAAACATATTCCAGAGGATAAATCTTATTTTTTTCGAAGAATACAGGTTGGTTCCTTTTCTAGCTAAGGAGAGATGAGATTTGGTAAGTAGTGGAGATGAGGAGATGATATCGTTCATAAAGAAAAGAAATCGGCCATAATAATTATCCTTGATAATAAGTTTTTTGGCTTTTTGATAATAATAATCGGAAAAAGAGGAGGCATCAATTCCGAAACAGGTAGCCGTCTCAGCTGCTAACTTAGCTGTGATAAAAGCGGATTCAATCCCGTTTTTATAATGTCTAGAAAAACTGGCATCTCCGATCATAACCAGCCGATTGGCATAAGGATTTTTTGAAGGAGATATCAATATTTTTGGATAGCAAACACAGTGAGGCTGACTATGAGGTATTTTATTCTGGATTTCTTTAAGGCCAATAAATTCTGAAAATATATCCTTTGTCGCATTCTTTTTGCCGATCAGTGTTATGGAGATATAATCGCCTTTAGGAATCACAGTGGCATACCTGATATTTTTTGATTTTGGCATGTAGACATGGATAGTGTTACCAAAATCCCTGAAGATTTTTTCTCTGTCTGATTTGAGTTCAGCCTGGTAGGTGATTAGAGTTGATGGGGGCCTGTAGCCGAGTCCAAGTTTTTGAATTTTTTTCATCAGATAGGAATTGACTCCGAAAGATCCGACTACCAAATCTGCTTCGAATTGTTCAAGGTTTTTTCTTTCCCCGAAAAATAAGCTTACTGGTTCGGTGCTTTTTTTTGGCAATTTAATATCCCAGACAGGGTAGGATATAACCTTTGCTCCTCTGTCTTGAGCCCAGGTCAGGAGAAAGTCGTCAAAGCTGATAATGTCGGGAAATGTCGAGTAGCGCGGTCCATTTCCTCTGAAAACAGTGGCTATTTTATTCGTGTTATTCTCAGCACAGGATAGGAGAAGATGTTCGTTATTCACATGGAGATGATATCCTTCTACTCTGTTGATGATTCTTTTTTCGGGGAGAAAGATACCTTCCTCAATGAGCTTTTGGTCTAGACTTTCGGATATGACGCCGGCACAGAGGTTACATCCTGAAGGGCCTTTCTGGAGGAAATCTTTACCGTCGAAGATTGTAACCGATAAGTTGATCCCTTTTCTGGAGGCATATTTCTGGATAAAATGAGCGAAGAATGAACCTGCTGGTCCTCCACCAATGATGGCGATTTTCGAGCCATCCTTCAATTTCAAATCGCCATTCATAGATTTATTTTACTATTTTTAAGATATTTTATATAGAGTTACTATATTATATAGAAAAGATAAAAAAATATAATTAGAAAATACAGATTCCATAGGTATAATTCTATCCAGTGTTCTTATGTTTGAGTATATAGGAGAGGATGAATAAGCAGAGAAGATTACCAGCGCAGTTTAGAGTTTTGTAAAAAGAGGGGAGAAGCCGATATCCGACCTCGGTGGAGACGGTACGACTAAGGATATACAGAGGGAATAATAGCTGCCTTGTGAATATCGAGAAGAGCTAGAATATGTACATAAATCCGATATTGAATAGGTGGGCTTTGTAATTTTGATTGAGAAAATTTATCTGTTTATGATTGTAAAAGCGGTAATCGAAGGTGATGGCGATGTCTGAAATTACTCTGATAGCTGCTGAAAAATAAGGGAAGTGCATCTTTATCGGAAATGTACCTTTCGTTTCCGTAAAGCTGTATCCTCCATTTAGGCTAATAACATTCATTCGGTACCAAAAACCCAAAGAGATATGCCGTGTATCGCTGAGGTATTCAGAAGTGTCTGCTATCTCAAAAGGAATATTTACGAAGCGAAAAATCTTCAAACTGGAGTCGAGATCGTTCCGAGAATAATGAATAAAAGCCCCATAGAGGCCGTCGTTCTGTTGATACCTTACGTGACCTCCATAGCTATTCAAAGAACTTGAGTAGGAAAATTTGGAATTTTCAAGATTTTGATACCTGTAAAAAAGAGATCCTGCAATGCCAAATTCCAGATTGAGATTTCCTTGTATCTTGAAAGATGTCGATTCTAACGGAACGAGGCGAGCAAAGATATTGTTGTAATCTCCTCTCTCGAGGCTTGTCGTTAGGGAATACTTCTCTGAAATTTTATAAGTCAGAGAACCATAAAAAGAGTTAAGTTTATAGGTATAGTCCTCCTCATCCTCTCCATCATTTTGCAAACCCAGATCGTTGGTTGAGTGGGCATATCCTGCACTGGCTGTCCAATTCTTTCCGATGGCCAACTCTGCATCTGCAAAAAATTTATTGAGCCGCATCTTTACCAGGGGATTTGAACTCTCACTTTCTGAGACGGTCCTATCGTAATAGATTCTTGAAAAGGATAAATCCATATCATCTTTGTTCTCAATCGTGTATTTATAATAACTGTAACCTGCTCTTAATCTTACCTCTGGTAATAATTGAAAGCCGAGCACGAAATCTCCTTTGGTGAAATCCTTATCGAGTATCCCTGTGTTGGCATAAGTTGCACTCTTGACGAGGTTATAGAAAGGCCAGGCAAATCTCCCTTCAATAGATTCATCACTCGAGGTTTCTCCATCAGCCCAGCTCTTATTGAAGCTTCCATCTATAGTGATTCTTTCAGAAGGAATGATATGGATGGATTGACTCAGAGCCCATGTGTCTACTTCCACAGTAGTCCTACGTGATTGATCCGTCAGGAAAATAGCAGAACTTCCAAAGGGTTTTCCACGAATGCCTACATTTTCTCCAATTGATGAAGCTGTTTGATCCAAATCGTACTTCTGATAAAGGCCTGTCACTCTGTAAAAGACTTTATTTTTTATGTTTACATTACTTCCCAAGCGGAAAACATTGCTGGTTTGGTTTACAGGTTCATTCAGCGGAAATTCATTGTTTAAGAGCCTTAGAGTCATGACGCTGTCACCTTCGAGCTTTGTTCTCTGCCAGGAAGCATCAAAGCTTAACCATGGGGTGGCTTTAAGGCTTCCGTTTAGATCAAAGCTTTTTTCTTTTGTGTTCCAGGTGTGGAAACTCCTGAAGAGTACAGTCTCGGAAGAGGTATCAAAAAGCGGATTGGCAAAGCTGGCAACGTCGGCAAAATACTTTCTTTCTGTATATCCACCCGTTAAGGAAAATATATTTCTTTTTTCTAATCGAATAGCGGCCCGGCCATACGGCTCCGCACCAAAGCCTCTCACATCCAATGAAATCGCATCAAAAAAGCCTTCCTTTTCTGGATCTTTGAATGCTTGGAATGATATCTGTCCAACGTTCAAACCTTCTTTCAAGTTGAATTGAGAGCGGAACAGGTTCTTGTCTCCCCCCACATCATCAAAGAGATAGCTAGTTCCGAAAATACCTGAGACAAGATAGCTTCCCCAGAACTTTTGTTCCTTCTTTTCTTTACTGGGTAATATAACTGTTTGGCTGAATGAATATTCTGCAATCAGAGAAAAGCTCAATATTGCGATGAAAAGAACTATCATTATTCGACGCATTTTCTTTCTCCTATCTTAAAAAATGATCGTCAAGATAAGATCCGTGAATTTTCACATGACAGATAGTACAATTCTGGTAAGTGGATAGGGAGGTTAAATGAAAAGACGATGTTTTTGAGCCTAGCAGAGAATCAGTAATAGAGGGTCCAGAATGGCACTCCAGACACAGGAATGATTGATTAGAACGACGGAGTAATCTTGTATTCTCCGAGCCATGCGGTACATGACAGACTTGGCAAGTTCCTACATTTGTACCGATGTGTTCAAATGTGAAAGGTCCTTTCAAAGAAGGATGGCAATTAAAACAGTTTTCGTTGATTTTTTTGAACCCTAATCTTTGAGAAGAGACATTTGTATCGTGGGGATCATGGCAGGCCCAACATGTCATCCTTCCTTCTTGGACTTTGTGGTGAAAAGGAAGATTGAACTCAGCCACTTTATCTTGATGACAGGAGAAGCATAATTTTTCTCGAGGTTGCGAGAGGAGTTTAGCCACAAAAGGATTTGAATGCATAGAATGGCAAGAGAGACATGAATCGTCAGATCGATAGTGTTTTTCTTTTTTGAAGTTCTTTAAAAAATGATTGGCCTGATGACAGGAAAGACAGATAGCAGCACTTTCTGCAGATGGCAGATCTTTGAAGCTTATTATGGATCCCTTTACTTCTGGATCGTCTGTATGGATGCTTCCAGGACCGTGACAGGATTCACAGTATTCAACCTTCGTCTTGTCTTTTTTTATTGTGGCTGTAAAATGGGGGGTCTTGATGATCCTGTTGTATGTCTCATCATGGCAGTCTAAACAGGTTTCCGCACCCACATATTCGGCGTCTGAGCTTTGAATAGGAATTTTTGCTCCAAGAAAAAAGAGGAGAACGAGCATGACAGGCAAAATATAGATTTTTTTTGTCACGGTTTTCTCCTTTAACTTCTTAGATAGAAGTTATTGCTTTTTATTTTGAAAAAAGCTCGCATAGAAAATTTTTAATCAATAGAATGTGCCATTCCTTTGTAGCTTGCAGCCCAGGCTTTATCCCGATCGTAATGGCAGACGAGACAACTGAATTCTGTTGTGATATGACCTATGGCTTGAGACCCATCGGATGTAAAAGGCTGTGCATCGGCATCCATATTGATATTGAACAGATGAGTTTTAACATCTGCGACCCACTTCCTCAGGGATACTGCACTTTTTGTCATGGCGGGCATATGGCAGTCTTCGCATTTTACGCCCTCTTCTCCCATGTGGCTCTCTTCATAAACAGCCGCTATATCAGAGTGACAATCTTCACAGGTCATTATAATTGATTCATGGCCGGTTTTGTGAGGATCATGACAGGAAACACATTCTAAGGTTTCGGAATGGCTGGATTTCAAGAATTCGTTGTACTGTTCGTGGTGACGAATGAAACCACCCCTAGCCGGGATAATATTGGGATCTGTTCGATAATGGCATTTTCCACAAGAGGCTGAAGTTCTATCTATGGTGATTTTTGTTATGTCTCCTCCTCCAAGAACATGGTCTTTTCCTGGACCATGACATTCCTCACAGTGAATGCTCATAAAAACCCAAGTTCCGACAACTCCAGGTAAAAATTCCTGATTACCGCTCGGATTATAGCCAGTCGTATGACAAGATCCGCAATCGTAAGGCTTGACTTCATCCTTATCATAGTCTACCCATCCTCTTGTCGCGAGGTTGAATTGATTCTTGCCATCTTTGGTGATAATGTATCCATCTGTACCGACAAACCTGGCTTTCCACTTGAAACCTCCGATCATCCATTTCACATCATCCCAGGTTACAGAGTCTGGATGAGGAATACCTGCACCTCGTCCTTCTGAAGCAGGCCTCAGCTTGTGAGCATGTCCTGAACCGAACCACCAATCGTAGTTCTCCTGGTGACAGACACCACATGCTTCAGAACCCACATAATTTCCCTTTGCCTGGATGAGCAATTTTGACAATTTCGTAAAATCTTGAGCAGCTGCCAATATGGCGAGGACAAAAACAGCAAGGAAAATGAGAAGAATTTTCAGCATTTTCATATCTAAAACCTCCTTTCAAAAAATAATTTTGGAAGATGATCTTTAGTCCTTATTTTCCCAATTTCAATATTTTGATCATTTATTAGACGAATAGACTTAGCTTTTTTGTTGATTTTATCCTATTTTTAAGATCATTTCGCCCGAATCCGCTTTGTTTTTATAAAAGAAAAAACGATTTGTCAATAGTTTTTTACTTATTTTATAAGACTTATTACTATTATAGTAATAGAAAGATAAAGAACTGAAGGAATGCTTTTCAGAGTTTTATTGCGTTTGGATCTTTGCTCCCCCCTCCATCTGCTTTTCGTCTATCGTGTAGAGTGCATCTAGCATGGCAATCTGAAAACTGCCTGGGGTCCTGGCTTTTATGGCGGCCTTTTCGCCGACAAGACCAAAATAGGCCAAGGCAGTTGTAGCCGCTTCAACCGGGTCTCGATCAACTGCCAAAAACGCTCCAATAATAACTGTCGCCGTACATCCCGTTCCTGTCGTGTATCCCATCAATTCATGCCCATTATAAACACGATAGATCCTTTCCCCATCGGTGATCAGATCAATGACCCCTGTTATGGCAAGAGTGGTGTTTAGCTCTTTGGACAGGTTAAGTGCTGCATCAACAGCCTCGTCTACACTATGAATTGAATCCACTCCTTTTGTTTTGGAACCCTCATGTGCTAGCGATAGCACTTCAGAGGCATTGCCCCTAACAACACTGATAGAGAGTTCGTTTATGAGTCGTTTGGCCGAATCAGTGCGAAGCTTTGTGGCTCCTGATCCGACCGGATCTAAGATGATTGGAATATTCAGTTCATTAGCGCGCTTACCTGCTTTAAGCATCGAATCAATCCAGTAAGGAGTAAGCGTTCCGATATTGAGCACTAAGGCACCTGCCAGGGAGACCATTTGTTCCACTTCCTCTGAAGCATGGGCCATGACTGGTGAAGCGCCACAGGCAAGCAATGCATTCGCAGTGTAATTCATGACGACATAATTTGTGATGTTATGAATCAGAGGCTTTTTATTTCGGAGTTTTTTTAGATTTTCGGCTGCTTTTTTTGCAAGGATCTGGTCAAACATTTAGGCTCTCCTTATCTGTTAAAATGATTCCAGCCAGCAGGGGAGATTCGACGGCGAGTACCGTCAAGAAGTATCACCTGAATATCTCCGGGGGCATTCGTAATCCTGCCAACCTCGCTGACAGGCACATCGCTGATACCTGCAATAGAGGAACGGATCTGCTCAACATGGGCTGAGGAACAAGTGATAATAAGCTCATAGTCGTCACTATCTTGAAGAAACAACTCGTACGGATTCTGTTTCAGTTGTTTGGCAGCTTGCTGGAGTTCGTTGCTTATCGGGAGTTTTTCTTGAATCAGAGTGGCTCCCACGCCGCTATCCTGACAGATATGTCCAAGGTCGGCCAGAAATCCATCGCTTGTGTCAATCATGGCTGTGGCATATCCTGAACGTGCGATCACCCTGCCTTCTCGGGCACGGTGTGGAGGGATGTTGTAGACTCGAACAAGAGGATGATTCCTTAAGTTTTCATCATCAGGGAAATTCATCAGAAGCTTAAGTCCGGCTGAAGACCGACCAGGATAGCCAGTGACCAGAACCACATCTCCCACTCGAGCTGTAGAACGGCGCACTATTTTTCCCTGCTCTGCTTCACCGATTAGAGTGATGTCAATGAAATTTGCATCCAATATTCTGGTCAGATTACCGCCGACTATACAAGCTTCAAAAGGATTGAGTTCCATGGTGAAGCCACGATAAATATCTTCCACATCTTTTATGAGAGTATTCGCTTTCAAGCCAAGTGATACGAGGGCATACATCGGTTGACCGCCCATGGCTCCTATATCGCTGATATTCATGGCCATTGCCCGACGCCCTAAATTAAGAGGAGTGATATGCTGGGGCAAAAAATGTCGACCTTCCACTGCACAATCGCAGGTAACCAACAGCTCGAATCCTTTATGAGGCTTGAAAGCCGCACTGTCATCTCCTATTCCTAAAGTTACACCTGGATTCTGGACTCCCTCTCGCCTGAGAACTTCGTGAATTCGGTCAATCAGCCCGAATTCTCCGATGTCTGCCACAGTTCTATTCATGATTTTCTCTCAGTATGCTTGTCTCTAATGCCTGATAAAGTGCTCGAGTGGCCTGTTCAGGATCCTCCTGACAGCAGACTGTTGAGATGACAGCAATCCCATGTGCACCGGCCCTTATCAATTCAGGTGTATTCTCTGCATTGACACCACCAATAGCAATGATTGGAAGTGGAATGGTTTCGACCACAGGCTTTAATATTTCAATTCCAGAAACAGGTCCAGCATCAGCCTTAGAAAATGTCGGAAAGACAGGACCAAATCCTATATAGTCTGCTCCCTCAGAGAAGCACTTTTGAGCTTCTTCCTTGATTGCGGCAGATCCTCCGATTATCCGGTCCTCTCCCAATAATTTGCGTGCCAGTGGTATGGGAAAATCATCCTGTCCCAGATGGACTCCGTCTGCATCGACAGCAATCGCGACGTCTATTCGATCGTTTACAATGAATGCCACGGCTGCATCGGAACATATTTTTTTCATTTGCTTTGCAATCTCGATCATCTCTCGCGTAGACCCACTCTTTTGGCGAAATTGGATAGTGTCTGCTCCTCCTCTAATGGCCATTCTTGTAAGTTCGATATGAGAAAAACGGGATTGAAGCACTGTGTCTGTAAGAACATGCAATCTCCCTATTGTTTTCATTTTCAGGCCCTTATTCAGGCCTCTCTAAGATATCATCAACGCAGGCTATTTTCATGGCCAGTATGATGTTGAATCAATTATTGTTTTCTTATCTCATTTCTGAGTCTTCGATCAGGCGACTAATTTTTAGCTCTAATAGAATTTCGTTTTTCTCGGTATTTAAATCACGATGTAATGGGAACAGGGATTTTTATCTGGAATATAACATGGACAATTATAATCACATTTTCTTGCTTTATTTCTTGATCCTTGGGTTCAGCCTATTTAAGATTCTTTTTGGCAAATTCCGGGTTATTCGGCGCAAGATTTTTCTATCGACAGTTTTTGAAAAAGGACGTGGATTTTTCTTTCTGCTTATTTGTTATATTTTTTATAATTTCTATTATTTCTGTGTATTTTTAAGAAAAAATCTTAGCACAGGAAGATTATGATGTCAAAAATTAAAATTTTAGAATACCTATATTATCAGATGTTTAGATTAAATTCTCTTGAAGTTGGGATAATAACTATGATTCATCAATCCGTTACTTGGAATTATTGATGACTCTGAAATTGCATCTAGGAAGATGAAGCCTTTAAGTGTAATTTTTTGTCATCATCTATCAAAGGTTCAGACTGAATGAAAGGATAAAAACTTCAATTCCAGGTTATATTTGATCAAAGAAGGGTGTTATCGATTTTGACTTGTCCTCAGTAATTTTCTTTCTTCAAGAATTTTTTGATATTCTAAAGGATGTAAGGTGCGAAGTTCTTTTCCTGTGATTTTCCCTGTAAGCCAAACCTTACTCATAGGGAAAACTTCGGGATTGAGATGAACATTATACATATGCCAAATGATGACAGCCAAAAAGGCAAGAATGGCTTCATAACCATGAACAATAACAAAGATATTGTGGAGCCATAAGGGAAAGAGAGAAAGTGAGAGCTCAACATTCCACATAAAAAATCCGCTGATAATCATCACCACAGATCCCCATCCGACTGCCCAGTATTCGAATTTTTCGATGAAGTTGTATCGGCCATATTTCAGTGGGTCTTCCAAGAGCCAGTATTTATTTTTGCCAAAGAATTTTTTTAGGATTCCTCGCCTGTAGAGAAATCGAGTCAGGCCTAAATGATGCCAAAAAATATCAAAGGCATCTTTAATATCTTTGAATCTTGGGATCATCTCTTTGAAGTTATTCCATCCGCGTCGGGTAAAAATTGTGTATAAAAAATGCCAAAGGAGGTTGAGGATCATAACCACAGCGGCAACACGGTGCATAATCCCTCTTATATAAAAACTCTGTTGAAAAGGAAAAAGCCATTTAAAGAACTTTATCTCATAAAAGATAAGAGGAAGCCCGGTGATTATGAGAACAAAAAATGTGAGGATGAGGATTATATGTTGAATACGCTCAGCGAGATTCATCCGCAAGAAAATTTCATCATCTCTGATAAGAGCATGATTTTCCGAGAGGAGATTATTTTGACCGGAATTTCTTTTTTTTATATTTTTCTCTCTTTCCATTTTCGTTTCAGCCTATGGAAAAGATCTGCTGCTATAAAAATCAAAAAAATGGATACTATGCCTATGA
>JABAOH010032355.1_pt1 | contig 35329 bp, 28 predicted proteins | sample 7062181 | NCBI WGS metagenome assembly JABAOH01 (sample SAMN14538630, study PRJNA623070) | marine sediment metagenome | biome: marine biome [ENVO:00000428]; feature: marine pelagic biome [ENVO:01000023]; material: deep marine sediment [ENVO:00002113]; isolation source: pool of 5 deep marine... | reverse complement strand
TGAATACATTATTTCTTTTTATGGTAATATTTAGATAATCGGGGTCCAAAAAGTACAAATTACATTAACATTCGCTGAATAAAATCATCATCGCGGCCAATCTACGAAGTGAAACAAGTTGTAATGACACTTTGTAGAGAATATCAGAGAGATGTTATCTAGGTACCATCCGACAAAGGGTTTGTTCCATCCAAAATTAGAATGAGGAGATTTAATCATGGCCAGTATGTTAGTTCATAATAAAGTGAAAGACTATACAGCATGGAGAGAAGTGTATGATTCTATGGCTGATGTACGCTCCTCCAATGGTGAACTTTCAGATCGAGTTTACCGCGACGCAAGCGACCCAACGAGTGTGACAATTATTATCGAGTGGGATTCGCTGGAAAGTGCTCAAAAATATGCCCAATCTTCAGAACTGAAGGCGGCGATGGAGAGAGCAGGCGTTGAGGGACCACCAGATATCCATTTCCTCAGAGAAGTATAAGTAATAACAGATTTGACCCTGATTTAATCCAGCCCTTCCTGCATCCAGGAGGGGCTGATTGGGTTAACCTTCGTGAATTGAGAAGCTAACACCCGAAGGATCGTTAGCTGGCTTTGTTATTGAAGAATAGCGCACATCTTATTCGATAATAGTTATTCACTGTCATCCGGAAATTCTTGAAGGTGCGAACTCATTTGAACGGTCGTGATGCGAGTTTCTCACATGACGTGGAAAACATCACGGTCGCCAAAATGCTATTCCGTCTAATGGTTGTCTTTGATGTTTAAGCAAAAGTTATCCCAGTAGACTTTTAGCCACCTTCACAGCTCGGCTTGCGTCCGCAGCATACCCATCAGCGCCGATCTGCTCTTTATAGCTATCCGTAACAGGGTCGCTCCCGATCATGACCTTCACCTTGTCGCGCATGTCAGCTTCGAGAAGTGCGCGACCTCGTGCAGACGTTGATGGTGTCACACTTCCAGCACCACTATCCACTGGTTTATGGGAACCTGGTGAATGCATGCCTTGAATTAGCGACTTGGTTGGGTATGTCCCCAATCACTCATACACCATATCAATCCTACCTAACACCAAATACTTCACTGTAAGATCCTTATGATCCTGGGTGCGGGAGATTGGGCGGGCGAGTCAGGGATGGCCGCTCAATTCGTGGATGCTGCGTAGAATATCGTGTATTCTTGGTTTTAACAGTGCCAAATTGAGAAGAGACCCATGAGCAAGTTTTCGCTCTACCTGTTCTCCTACTTTCTTCTGTTATCTTTCGGTTTCATCATCCTTCGCTATCTGGTGCCGAGAGATTACCTAAAGCACGGAAAGTTATCTCCACCCATCACATTTCTTCAAGCGCTCCTTTTCTTTGTGTATGGCGGGTTTCCTTATATTTACCTGGAGGAGAACTGGCCTGCGGTGTCCGTCCCCCCATTGATCCATGTCGCCGGCGTCGTCCTCCTATTCGGCGGGTTGGGATTTCTTTTTTATGGGATGATTCGACTTGGGGTCGTCCGATCCATGGGGCGTGGATCACCCCAATTGGAGCAATCGGGCATCTATGGCGTGTCGAGGAATCCACAAGCCATCGCATGCGCGCTCTATGTGTTTGGTTTTTTCATGCTCTGGCCTTCGTGGTACGCTGCCGGTTGGGCTTTCCTTTATTTCGTCTTGATCCACATGATGGTGATGACGGAGGAAGATCACCTCAGACGAAAACATGGTGAGGAGTATCAGGAATATTGCGAGAGAGTTCCACGATATATTGTAGTAAAGTCATTCTACAAAAACCCTACTGCCTGATAGCATCCATGATGCTTGAATTGTCAAGCAGCGCTGTGCCGATCCGCAGAATTGCGAATCCTGAGCGCAGGGTGTGAAGGGATGAAGGAGTGTGGAACTGGTCACCTCGCGGAGGACAAGGGCTCAACAAATTAGGGCTTTCTAAAGGAGGCTCATACTGTGAAAGCGGTGATTGATAACATCGTCAATTCTCTTTCCGGTCATCCTGCGAACACTGGTTTGATTGTGGGCGTGATCGATCGCGATCATCACTCCGTCTTTGGTTATGGCAAAGCTAACGATGCAAGTGCAGAAATCCCAAGTGGGGGTACATTGTTCGAAATTGGTTCGATTACTAAAGTGTTTACTAGCTCGTTGTTATCTGCCCTCGTCGCGGATGGGCTCCTCAAGCTGGATGAACCAGTTCGCGACCTCATGCCATCGTTATACAATTTCCCGGCGGAGATTAACCTCCTCCGGCTGGCCACTCACACAGCTGGATTGCCCAAAATGCCGTCCAATCTCATACGCTCAACGTTTCGAGATCGTCATAATCCATATGCAGCTTACACCACGGCCGATCTCTTTAAGTACCTTTCAAGGTACAAGCCGGAGCGGCATCGAGGCTCGATGGATAAGATCAACTATTCCAACTTAGGCTTTGCATTATTGGGGCATATCCTAACCCAAGCTTGCGAATCATCTTATGAAGAGGCAGTTATCAGCAGGATTTGTGACGAACTTTCCTTGGATGATACGCGCATAACCTTAACCCCAGAACTGAACGAGCGGTCATCGACCCCTCACTCAGCCAATGGGAGGCAAAACAAGAATTGGGACATGCCTGCATTTGCAGGTGCAGGTGCTTTGCATTCAACAGCAGATGACTTATTGAAATTTCTCGGGGCAAATTTGGGAAGCCCCCAGTCCTCATTGACAGAAGCGATGCAACTCTCACATGAAATACGCTCAGAGGCATTTCCCCAGCAGGGCCGTCTCCAGGGATTCATTTCAGGTCTGATACAGAGAGGGCAAGATACCCAGGATCATTGTCATGGAGTTGCACTTGGGTGGTTTGTGGGGCAGCTCAGCTTAGAAGGAAATCAAGTCTACTGGCACCATGGTGCGACAGGTGGATACCGATCTTTTACAGGCTTTGTTAAAACCACTGGAACAGGAGTTGTCGTGTTAGCCAACCGAGGTCCCGGCAGATTGGACTTGTTGACTTCCAAGACATCAGCAGACGAAATCGGTTTCAGCGTATTGGAATATCTCAATTCTGTTGATCAATGACCGCCTGAGTTCCGCTGATGCGAACAGCGGATTAACCCTTTGAACAGCGCTGTACATGAGACCTTTCTACAGTCTTGGAGGGAGATTTCGCCTCCATTGTCGACCAAGCCTAATCATGGCACCATCAAGTGACCATCACTAGTAACAAACTGAAGGAAGCGAAATTGTACCGTCGTCATGGAGTTGGCATAGGAACGCAATGTGATGGAGACTAGTTGCCGTTGAGGTAATGCTTGGTTTAGGATAGATACCGAAGCCGGGATGCGCGAGACTGGAAGGGTGGGTATGGGATCGCCGCTCGCCTCGGACTGCTAGGCTACCAACCATCCACGCGGGTTTGACAGGAGATCGTCATGCGCATGAATTACGCATGAGAATTCGATTGCCGAGTTCCTCTACTTCAGTGCCGCCGATCATTTTCTCAATTGAGAAGTGAGGTGAAAACCAACCGGCTCATGACCTCGCTGTCAAATCTGATGAGAAGCCTGCCATCTGGCCAATGCCCCAAAACCTGGCCGGCTCCAAATTTTCCATGGCGTACGGCCTCGCCCAACCGATAGTTCCGCTTTGTACCCGTTGGTGTCTTGCTGGATTGAATGCTTTTCTCCGTAATCGACTTCGCAAGTGAGATTGCGGAGCTCTTCAGAGGTGCTACCAGGCGGTGCACCTTGTCCTTCGACTGCACTTCAGGGCTTATTTCGAGAGTAATCTGGGAATTCATGATGCTTCCTCCATTTGTCTAGATCAATTCGATCCGGCTATACTCAAACTAACAAGCTTCGGTCTCCGATATGTACATTGATACGTCTTCAAACGTCTATTTGGGCAGATTTTTGACGATTGGGAACGAATTGCGATGGAGAAGCTGGACGTCAAATACTCGTGACAGCGGGTTATGTATTTGCTGCTGCGATAATCTCCGGTCAAGCGATTTGAGTAGCGACAGGCACTTAGAATGCTCGAGATTCGCCTGCTAGGGAAGTTCGATCTGCAACAGGATGGTGCATGGGTCGAACTATCATCGCGCCCAGCCAGAGCCTTGCTCGCATACTTAGTCCTAACCAGGGGGACACACCATCCACGCGAAAGGCTGGCTGGACTGCTGTGGCCTGATTCCAGCGAGAGCAACGCCAGAAAGAATCTGCGCCAGGCTCTTTGGCAGCTTCGAAAGGCAATTGGCGAACCACACCTTCTGGTAGACACAGCATCCATTGCTTTCAACGTGTCCTCTGACTTCTGGCTTGATGTAGCTGTACTGGACGACGCTGGAGATCAGGATTTGGTGGCGACAGTCTCGGTCTACGAAGGTGAGCTACTTCCAGGCTTTTATGAGGACTGGGTCCTTCTCGAGCGTGACCGATTGGATGCGGCCTACGAGCGCAAGATGCAGCGCTTGGTGGCGCAACTCGAACAGGAGCAGCGCTGGTCGGAGGTACTCGAATGGGCTGAGCGGTGGATCGCTCAGGGTCACGTCCCCGAAGCAGGCTACAGATCGCTCATGATGGCCCATGCAGCGATGGGTGAATTGTCGAAGGTTGAGGCGACTTATCAAAGGTGCACCGATGCACTGCAGCAGGAGGTCGGCGTAGAGCCTTCGGAAGAGACCATAGCTCTATATAAGAGCTTGGTGGCAGGTGAGAGAATCCTCCGAGAACCAACTATGGAGACACCTGGTGAGACGGCGTTGGCGGCGGCCCAGCGAGTCAACCTGCCTACCCAGCCCACACCATTCATCGGCCGAAAGGGGGAACTGGCCGAGATCGAGCAACTGCTCTCCACGACACGCCTACTGACCCTCACCGGCCCTGGAGGTATCGGCAAGACACGGCTGGCAATCACGGCAGCAGCTGAAGTGGCGAATGAATTCGAGCACGGATGCTTCTATGTATCACTTGCGCCAATTCGTGCGGTTGAACACCTTATCCAAAGGATAGCTGAAGCCCTGAAATATCCACTTGCTACACATGAAGATCCACAGCTGCAATTGCTCCGCTATCTGCGGGAGAGGCAGCTTCTGCTGGTGATGGACAATTTTGAGCACTTGCTGGACGGCGTGTACATCGTCAATGAGATTCTTCAATCCGCCCCTGAGGTGAAAATCCTGGCGACCTCTCAAGAGAAACTCAATCTGCATAGCGAGACCAATCTCATCGTTGGGGGGATGGGCTTTCCTGGACGAGTGGAGGCTGAAGAAGCTGGTGAGTATGATGCTATTGCCTTGTTCGTACAGAGTGCCCGGAAGTCTCGCCCTGGATTTGATCCTTCTCCCGACGACTTAGAACAAATCGCAAAGATCTGTCAAATTGTGGGGGGAATGCCATTGGCCATCGAGTTAGCGGCTGCGTGGCTTCATGTTCTTAATGTGGATGAGATTGCCATGGAACTCGAGAAGGGCCTTGATATCCTTGAGACCGAATTACGTGATGCACCGGAGCGCCACCGCAGCATCCGCGCCGTTTTTGATCACTCTTGGTTCTTGTTGGGTCCGACTGAGCGAGAGACATTCTTGCGTCTCTCGGTCTTCCGAGGCGGCTACTCACGTGAGGCAGCTCAGGAAGTTGCTGGCGCATCCCTCCATGTCCTGGCGGAGTTGGTCAACAAGTCTTTCATTAATCACGATCCAAGCTCTGCTCGTTTTGAAGTCCATGAACTGCTTCGACAGTATGCTCAGGAACTTCTTGGGGAGACACCTGAAGCAAGGACTTCCGCTCAGGATGCGCACGCTGCCTACTACGCGACCTTCGTGCAACAGAGAGAGGAACTTCTTACAGGCAAGAGGCAAAAACTGGTTCTCGCCGAGATCGAGGCGGATATTGAAAATGTGCGCGCGGCCTGGCGATACTATCTAGATCAGAAAAATGTCTCACCGATGTGGAAGTTCATTAGGGGCATCTGGCACATTTACTGGATTCGATGGTGGACCCACGCAGGGATGGAGTTATTTGCAGAAGCTGTCGAGGCGCTACAGGGAGAGAAGGGCGTAGATGCTGTAGCCTTACGGGCCTATGCCATGGCACTCCAGGGAATATTCATGGCCTGGTTAGGTCTTGCTGAAGGTGGATATGGACTGGCGAAGGAAAGCGTGGAGATCCTTCAACAACAGGATCGGCCTGAGGCGTTGGCGTTCGCGTTTGAAAGCGTCGTTGTGAACGCATATTTCCTTGGCCGGTTGACTGAAGAAGTTGAAACATTGAGAAAGGAGCTTGAGAGCGCCACCGAAATGGATGATAAGTGGCTCATGGGATTTGCGTTATTTGGATTGAGTATGACAGCCTTGATTGAGGAGGATTACGCTGAGGCTATGCGCCTCGCCGAGTGGAGCTTGAAACTTAATGAAGAAATTGGGGATATAAGCGGTTTGACAATGCCGCTGATCGTCATGGGTCATGTGGCCTTTGCTCGAGATGAGTATGAGCAAGCAAGAGAGTATTATCTTAGAAGTTTGAAAATTGCGGAGGATGTCGGCTTCAATTTCTCGATTCAAAACGCAAGCAAATATCTGGGTAAACTGGCCGTATCGCTGGGCGATTACGCAGAAGCCGAGAAGTATCTGCGTCAATCCCTGAGGGTTTCAAATGAAATTGGCTTCATCCGGGATGTGGTCAATCTCTTATTTGAATATGCCCGGTTACGGGTGGCCCAGGGAAATGTGGAGCAAGCCGTCGAACTGCTGTCACTGGTGGTTCAACATCCCGCAAGCGATCAGAACAGATTGTTTGAAGGGAGTATCAGAGACAGCGCGAAGGATCTACTCGCCGGACTCGAGGATGAGTTACCCCAGGAGACCTATAAGGCAGCATTCGAGCGTGGTCAGGAGTTGGAGCTTGCGGATGTCCTTACAGCACTCTTGAAAGCGAATTATTCCTGACTGATTCTGCTTTTACATTATTTGACTCGCATCGAGTAAAGTCCAATCAAACAAATTCCCATTGGATAATTTGCGAATGTCATGCGGTATTTAGATGAGGCTTGATTAGCGGAAATGTCTTGGGATTACTCTGGCCAGATGCTCATTCCAACTTCTTGGGCAGCAGCTGAGAGTATGGTATCAAAGGTTGCCATAATTACCGTTTCTCCGATTGCTTCCTGCCAGATAATGGCAGATGCTAGGTGCACGGCATCATAGCCCCGTAAGTTATAGTCGCATACGAGAGAGTCGGCACGCGCCACTGTTGCCTCACTCACTGCAAGTCGTTGTAAACTTTCCCATTCAGATCGAAATACTGTTAGGGCACGAAAAGCCTCTTCTTGATTGATGATCTTCATGCGAGAGGCTCTCATGATGCCAGCCGCTACCTCTGCTCGAGAAATCAGGTTGGTTGCAACCGCATCAGCTTCCGCAATGAGAGTATTGATTTCCGTTGTTCCGGTCTCTTCGACATAGCGTTTAACCAATGCACTGGCATCTAGATATGTAATCATTCGCGCATTTCCAGGATAATATCTGAGATCAGTTGAGGACTTTGATTAGTGATGACTGGCTTTGTAGGCTCCAGCTTTTTCCCGTTCCACTTGAGTATACCGGCGTCCATCAAGGCTTCAACACGATCTTCAATGGGGAGCTCTTTAGGGATGATTCGGCCGATTGGCTTTCCACGTTCTGTAATCACGATACTGCGACCCTTTTTTATTTCACGTAAATACCTGCTCAAGTGGTTTCTGAGTTCTCGTATACCTACTTGGAGTTCAGCCATAATTGTCTCCCAAAGTGCCCTTATGTAGACACATTATACAACAAGTAGCCACAATTTGATAGTATTCTTATTGACCACTGTCCCGTTGTTTGAAAAATCGGATGCTGGCGGAATTGTGAAGGGTTGGTTTCTAGGTGTTCAATCCTAGATACGGACTGAGAAATCGTGCAATGGGAAAAAAGGAAAAGGGAGCCCGGAGGCTCCCTGTCATCAGTCCTGATGTCGCTTTAATGAACCTTGGACTCTTTGGACTACGTTGAACGGTAGGGTAGCATCTGGACTACATCTTTACCCCACTGGTGGTTGGACGCCGATTTTTGCCAAAATTCCCGGCACGCCGCTACCTTCTACAGAATCGATCCGGATCGACGTGATTTTGTCGCCCTCAACAGTTGCAAAACCATATTCTTCAGGATTGGAAAATGACTTTCCGGTGGCTGGGATAACGCCCATTCCCATGGCGGACATGTCGAGGTCCCCGGTGTGGGTTCCGCTGACCTGGGATGAGGTCTTTACGACTTTTCCATTTACACTTTCGACGCGCAGGTTGTACTGGATGTCCGGGAATGCGGCTTTCAAGATACGGGAGAAGCCGAGCCATTCCTCTGCGCTGAGTGGTTCGGGCACCGGACCCGAGAATTCAAAATCCTCTGATAGAAGCGGTGCGACTGCATCGTAGTCACCTTTATTGAATGCGTCGGCAAAAGTATGAACAACCTCACTAGGCTCCATGGCGATGCTCCTTGTAAATGGGATATATTAGATAATATAAGTCTATTTGTGAATTCACACAAGTGGTGTGGAGAGTCGATTTCTTTCAATTGTGAGAGACACTGCCAGCGGAAGTATCTACTTGATCCACTCGAAGTGGTGGTGTCGAGGATAATCAAAGTCCCAACTTGCGCGTGAGTGCTTGAGGGCTATATAATACGATTGCTTTGGATCTACATTCATTTGAGGAGATGGATTGTAGACAACCCCCGAGTAGTATGACAGAGATTGTTTACCCCTGAGGATACATGTATTTGTCATGCCTCATCAGTATTTCCAGAGGAATGATCACAACGAAGATCTTTGTACCGGTTGCTATCGGAGCAGGTATGGGATCATGTGTCTGTGAAGGTTGCAAGGCAGAAAATCTGCGCTTCAGTAGATATTTAATAGATTGAAGTATGCGAATCTTTCTCGGAGGAAAGATACCACTTAGCATGAGGCGGTTGCTTTGCGACGATTCCAGCGGACGGCTTTTTATTCACATCCGCCATGTGAATTTTTATGAACGACTTTTGATTTGGCAGTCTTCGTAGATTTCGAGTAGTGCCGAAATGATATTTTGGTTCAAGGGGATACGATTAATTAAGGATCCAACTTCTAACCACCAAGCCCTGGGAAGCGAATGCCAATCACCATCTTCATTGAGTGGCAGAGAGCTTTTTTCCGGCTTATCCGAAGACGCTTTAGCGGTGATCTTACAACGTAATGTGATCTATGGTTCTGCGTTCCAGATTGCGACACTGTTAGCAATCCAATAATAAAACAATTTTCAAGTACGAGATTTCGAAACTGGAGCTGAAAGGAGGTGTGAATCAAAAATAGATAGCAATTGGCTTCGGAGGGGGGGATACTAGCTCATCTTAAGTGAGGGGAACAATGTCAAAGCGAACTCACAGATTTGCGATCTTGGTTATCATAATGGCCTTGATCGTCCCCACATCGGTGTTTGGACAAAGTGTCGAGGATACCGTCCAAATTACCTTGTTGCACACAAATGATTTCCATGGTCGGTTAGAGACCGATTATAAAGGTCGCGGTGGTTCAGCATATATGGCCAGCGTGATCAATGACATACGGGCTGCGGTTGGCGAGGAGAATGTAGCCTTGATGGACGCTGGCGATGTGTATTTCGCAGCGCCAGCCATCTCCCAGTTACTGATGGGAGAAAGCACCATCGATATCTACAACATGCTAAGCTACGACTTGGCAGCTTTAGGCAACCACGAATTCGATAAAGGCCAGGTCGAGCTCGCTGCGCGAGTGGCTCAGTCGGATTTCCCCTGGTTGGGGGCCAACGTGGTCCTGGAAGGGACGGACTGGGACCTCCCAGCTTGGGCGCAGGCCTATGAAATCCTGGAACTAGGCTCACCTGGTAACGAAGTTACGTTGGGGGTGCTAGGTCTGGCAGGGGAACAAACGCCAGATGTCACCCTGCTCGGCACGACCGCAGGGCTGGAGTTCAAGGATCTGACCGAAACCGTCCTACACTACTATGACGAGGTCCTAGCCGTGGCTGACGCTCTGGTCGTGATCGTCCACATGGGCACGGAAGACAGCGGTCCCTATGAGGGTCTGGTAACTGTTGCGCAGGACCTGATCGACGCCGGGAAACCGGTGGACCTCATGATCGGAGGTCACCAGCACCAACGTTTGGATTCACCGGTTTACGTAGGAGATACTGCCATCGTATCTGCTGGCTACTACGGGCGCTGGCTCGGAAGAGTAGATGTTTCCATCGATACAGCTACCAAACAGTTGACGGTGGACGATTACCAGTTGATTACGATCCATAATGAACTGCCTGAAGATCCAGCAGTGGCGGCGCAAGTTGCATATTGGGCGGAAATCGTCGCCCCAATCGTGAACGAGCCAGTGGGTGCCACCAACATCGACCTCTGGCGCGATTACAATAACGAGTCCGTCGTGGGCGACATCGTCACCGACTCGATGCTGTGGAAAGCCGACAACTACGACGATGGCGAGTTGAACGGATCGGTGGACATCGCATTCACCAATCCAGGTGGTTTGCGGGCTGACATCCTCATCCCCGACGGCGCAGAATTACCATACACCATCACCTGGGGCCAAACCTTCGACGTACTGCCATTTGGCAATACGCTCTACCTTATGGACCTGACCGGCGCGCAAATCCAGACTCTGCTGGATCAATCCGCTAACTTGTACAAAGGCATCCTTCAGACATCGGGTGCTAGCTGGTATTGGTACAACGACTGCGGATGCGATACGCCCACGGCCTGGGGAGCCTACGGTGTAATGGTGGACGGAGAGCAGCTGGTCCGAGATGAGGTTTATCGCGTGGTGACCAACAACTTCTTGGCTGGTGGTCAGGACGGCTGGACGACCTTCGCCCAAGGCACTAACCGCTGGGATACCTACTACGACATGCAACAGGGCTTTGTAGAGTACATCGGCATGTTGGAGGTCATAGACGCCGAAGATGTCCCCATGGATCGCATCATCAGGCTGGATGATGTGGTCACCTTTATGCACACCAACGATACCCATGGGAGGTGGGAAGCGGACTACTATGGGGGCGGCATGGTGTACTTAGCATCTCTGATCGAGGCGGAGCGAGCGCACAACCCCGATGCATTGCTGCTTGATGCTGGTGACACCTTCCAAGGTAACTCATTCGCTTACTTCTTCAAGGACCGCCCAGATAACCCCATCGCTGGTGGGATGAACCTGCTTGGTTACGATGCGATGACTGTAGGCAACCATGAGTTCAACTTTGGACCAACGACCTTCGCCACCATGCTTGGGCAGGTGGAATTCCCACTGTTGGGCAACGCAAACATGGATGACGATGGAACCTACGGGTTCGCAGCGGGAATCCAGGATCTTCTTGATGATCTGGAAAGCTTATATGATGACGGCGAGATCGATAAACGCGGTACTCTAAACAGTCTGCTCAAGAAACTCGAGAACGCCCAGGCAGCATTGGACAGAGGCCAAGCCAAAGCCGCCAGCAATATAATGGAAGCCTTCATCAACGAGGTGAACGCACAAACGGGTAAGCATATTTCCGACGATGCTGCTGACTCGCTCATCATGGATGCGGAACAGGCCATGACTTCCTTCATCAACGAAAACATCCTGGATTACATCACCCTGGATGTAAATGGGGTTAAGGTGGTCATCTTTGGGCTGACCAACCCGCGCATCTACCGCTATGAGCTGCCTACCAATATCCCTGGTCTGACCTTCTATCCCGCAGTCGAGACAGCTGAAGACCTGGTGCCTGAGATCCTAGCTGAGGAGGACCCGGATCTGCTGGTCGGACTGACACATATCGGCTACCAGCCATATGGAGGGGAGGTCGACAGCGATGAGTTGATAGCCCAGACTGTGGCGGGGATAGACGTGCTTATCGGAGGTCACAGTCACACCCGTCTCGACCCAGCAGTGATGGTTTCCTCGCCAGAGAATCCGGATGGTACGCTGGTTGCACATGCAAGGCGTTACGCCGGCTATCTGGGCAAGGTAAACGTAGGGTTTATTGGAGGCGAGATCGTCCTGCGTGAAGGCTACCTGATCCCGACTAGCGAAGCCATACCCGATCCAGGTCTGGAAGCATATCTTGCACCCTATGTAGCGGAGATCGACGCATACAACGCCACAGTGATCGGCGAAACTGAGGTGCCGATCGACGCCCTGGAGGCGTATACCCAGGAGACGAATGGCGCCAACCTGCAGGCTGACTCGGCGATCTTTGAGTTGGCGCAGAACGGTATCACTGCGGATATTCACCTATCGGGTGCGATGTCGAACCGGAAGGTTGCCGATGGCGCCACCCCATCCAGCCCTGTGACCCTGACCAAGGGTGATATGTTCACCCTAATGCCGTACGAGAACTCGCTGGTCGTATTCTCGATGAACGGGCCACAGATCAAGCAGATCCTGGAGCGCAGCTACCGCAACTACTGGTATTACAAGTACGATCCAGACTACGGCGGCTACTCGCATTACACGACTTGCTTCCTGGCTACCGACGCAGGCAACGTGATCACCTATAACGATCCAGGACCCGGCACACCACCGGATGGGAACAACGTGGTTTCGTTGACAATCGATGGTGTACCAGTGGACTTCACCGATGCTGGCACCTACCATATGGTATCCACGGTGAACTATGTTGCGGCTGGCTCGTGCAACTTTAACGACGCTGGCGAGACCATATGGCCGTTGGACCAAATCGTACACGACACACAGTTTTACGTGCGCGATTCGGTAATCAACTACGTCGACGCACAGGTGGGGCCCATCGCTCCTGCCATTGAAGGGCGACTGGTATTTGTCAGCCCATGATGGCTAGCTACGAAGCAGTTACTTTTAACCATCTGTGCTAGCAGGGGAGGAAAAACGACTCGGGCGGATTGATAATCCGCCCGAGTCATCTATATGGGTGTTTGTCACTCAGAACGAAGCACTGTGCTTCGGATGCATAGAAAGCGCTCTGGATGTTTGTTCCTAAAGATTGCAGCACAGTTCTCGAGCATACGGCATGTGCTTTCATGCCAATGATCCATGAAGGCCATCTACAAGAAATGCTTGATGATTCTTCTGCTGTAAATAACAGCACTGAGGGAAAATTGTTATGGGTGAGCAATTACAAGCTGTATGCTTGGCGATTTCTTTTTATGAAAAATAACTATGCCTGCTTTGGGGTGTAACGGACATTGGGATGCTGAGATGAGATACTCGCATGAAGTGCCCATCGATAACATATTGAATGGTTAAGAAACTCGAACACTCGTTGTCAAAGTACAAACAGCGGATATTTGCAAACTTCTTTTTCATCTTCTTCCCCTGTTTCCCTCCTTCTTTTGGATAATCTAAGTCAAGGGTTGAGTCTTAAGATAGTTATTTTCAATCGCAGGTGTCTGGTTGACTATGTCCGAAAATCCAATATCATAAAGTTATAAACTTCACTTGGCCTCTCTCAACGTATAAGTTCGGTAGGTGGTCTGAATCTTCTATAAGACGCGTAGGAATGACGATCAGGGCAAACCCTATTCAATGCATCAGTTACAGTTTGCAGTGGTCAGTGTTAAACCATTCGGTAGTCGTCCGGCATATCTAGAAGAAAGGAGTGATTTGGAGAGAATCACCACTTACCAAAGTTCGTTTCTATTCTTCAACGTCCTATTTCTTCACCGGCAAACAATTGGGGGTTAGCCCAGCGACTCCTCCGGAGCCGCGTGCACTTACGCTGAAACCATCAACCTCAAGCATCCTATCTCATCGACGCACATTTGTTGAATAGAAACCTTCCATTGCATAGTCGAAGGAGGAGATATGCATTGAAATTGCACTTTTCGGCGATCGATGGATGCAGAGGAGTTTAAAAATGAAAAAATATAGAAGACCGTTCTCGAGGGATGCGATCAGCCGTAGAGATTTCATCCGATTAACTGGAGGTGCAATCGGAGCCGCCATTCTTGCCTCCTGTCAGGAAGCAACTCCTGAACCCACCGAGGCTCCACCACCAGCGGAAGGTGAGTTGGCTTATAAAGGCACGCTCGATGTGTGGGATTGGGAATATCCGGCCCGTGAAAATCTGGTGAATGAGCTGATCGTAGATTGGCAAGCTATGCACCCAGACATCCCAATTAATTACTTGCCTCTTCCATGGGCGGATATCGAGACGAAGATCCTAGCTGTAGGTACAGCGGGTGACGCACCACCCATATCCGATGTCTACTATGGATGGCGATACGATCTTCAGCGAGCCGAGGTGATCGCTCCGTATCCTGAAGACTTCGTTGACTGGGAGGAACGGATCAGCACACCTTTTATGAAAGATGATGAGGGTCGCATACGAGCCTTTCCAAGTGGTTGGTTCGTAGACATGATCTACTACAATACCGAGCTCTTCGAGCAGGAGGGTCTCACAGGAGAAGACATCCCGAAGAGTTGGGATGACTTCTTTAAACTCGCTGACCAACTGACGCAAAGGGACGCAGGCGGCACTGTGCTTGTTGCCGGTTGTGGAATGAACGACTACTGGCAGCATGAGTACCTTTGGCAGGATTTGATCTACCAGCTGGGTGGTTGGATGTATAACGAGGACGGCACGGAAGCATTATGGGAGGAAGATCCAAGTGTCGAGGCTCTCCAATTCATCCAAGATTGGTACTTCAAGCACAATATCGACAGCCGCGATCTTCCAGAAGGCTATGGTAGCTTCTGCAATGACCTTGCAGTGATGTTCCTCGGCTCTGGTTGGAACCATGGTTTCTTCATGGCAGACTTCCCGGACATGGAAGGAAGATGGGATACTGCACCGCTACCAACCTTCACGGGAGAACCGTTGCCTTCCTATGGAATCGCCAGCCCCGAAGAAAATTTCCAGGTATTCAGCCAGCATCCGGCAGATATACAGGAAGCCTCATTCGCCTTCATTAACCATCTGATGGTGGGTGAGGATCGGGACGTGCGCTGGACGGTGGCACAAGGATCAGCTCCGGACGCTAAGGGGATGTTGGATGATCCCCGGATTCTCGAGATTCCAGGCGTCAGGAGTCAGGCCGAAACGATGGAATATCGAGTGTGCTTCGGCGAGAGGCCAATCGAGGCTGAGAAGTACTGGAGAACAATGTTCGATGAAGTTACGCTGGAAGAGGGGGACGTTAGGGAAGCTCTGCACACAGCGACTCATGCCATCAACGAGGATCTACCGACCAAGAAGAGATACTTCACCGAACGGAATTACTCGCCACCGGCATGAGGCATTCGTAAGTGTTCTATGACGCTGGGTGCGCCAAGTAAGGCGCACCCACGTCTTCCAACATGGAGCATTGATGGAGCCAGATACAAAAAACCCAGGAGGATTACTGGATAGGTTCGCACGCCGAATCGGGTGGGGCGGGAAAGCATGGGTGATGGCGATTGCTCTCGTGCCCCTAATCATTTCTTTCCTGTTGTTCTGGATCTATCCCATTGTCGCTTCTCTTGTATACAGTTTTACGAAATGGCAAGCCTTCGAAGCTGAGAATCCATTTATTGGGTTTGATAACTATATTCAGGCATTTAATGACCCAATCTTCGTTAAAGCATTATCCAATACTGTCCTCTTCGCAGTAATGTATCTCCCACTGATCATCATAGGCGGTTTGTTGCTGGCGTTACTCGTTAACGCTGCCAGGAGACTCAAAGAAACCTTCAGGATGATCTACTTCATACCGGTGATCACCACTGTCATTGCCACCGCATTCGTTTGGCGGTACATGTACCAGCCAAGGATTGGCATATTCAACCTCATGTTGGACTGGGTTCATATACCCCCTCAAAGGTGGCTTCTCGATACAGGTCAGGCATTATTCAGTGTTGTTTTATATGCGGCCTGGCAGAGTCTTGGTTTGAATATGGTTTGGTTTTTAGCTGGACTGACAACGATCGATCAAACCTATTACGATGCTGCCCTGGTTGACGGCGCCAACACATGGCAGATGTTTAAAAACATAACACTCCCACTCCTCCGACCAACCTTCGCATTTGTTTGTGTTGTTGGAGCGATAACGGCACTTCAGATCTTTGGTCCGATCTATATCATGACTGCAACTGGTATATCCTCCGGCGATTCTCCGCCAGGGGGACCGGCGAATTCCACAATGGTCGTAGTTCTTTATCAATGGCTTACCGCTTTTCGTGAATTGAATCTTGGCTACGGCGCAGCAATGGGCATCATTCTTCTGGTTATCATCCTTGGGCTTACCATCATCCAGCTCAGATTATTCCGGACTCGGTGGGAGTATTAGAGACCGGTGGTGGTGAAAGATATGAGCGAACGAGCAACGACCTCTCGCATGGGTTATTTCCGATTGAAGCAATGGAGGACCTGGATCGTGTGGATCATCCTCGGGATCGGGTCTGTGGCTATGTTGTTGCCATTTTATTGGCTTCTCATCACATCATTCAAGGAACAGAAGGAAATCCTGACACTACCTGTGACGTGGTGGCCGGAAACATTTACGCTGAAGCACTGGTTCGACGCGTTTCGTATGGCCAATTTCGGTCGATACTTCCTCAACAGCGCCTTCATTGGATTCGTCCTCGTCTTGGCCAGCGTTCTCACGAGCGCAATCGTTGGGTATGTGTTCGCTAAATACAAATTCAGGGGAAAGGATTTCATCTTTCTCATCATATTGAGTGGTTTGATGATACCGTGGTTCGTCCCCCTCATTCCTCTTTATGCAATGATGGTTAAGTTCAATTGGAATAACACATTCTATGCGATCATCATCCCGAGTCTGTATACACCACTTGGGATCTTCTTGCTGCGCCAATACATTCACTCAATCCCAAATGAACTACTTGATGCCGCAAGAGTAGATGGGGCAAATGAGTTGACGATCTTTACCAGAATCGTGTTTCCTCTCTGTAAACCCGCACTAGCAGCGTTGGGCATCTTTTCGTTAATTACATACTGGAATGATTTCTTGTGGCCATTCATCGTGCTCGATGAGCCCGAGCTCTGGACATTGCCTGTCGGTTTGGCCCGCTTGCGTGGACGGTTTAACACGGATTATGGTCTGGTTATGGCCGCTTCTGCTGTGACCATTCTTCCTTTGTTGATCTTTTATTTCATCGCCCAACGACGCATTATCGAGGGGATCGCAATGACAGGTGTGAAAGGATGAGATCGTTCTACTGCGATCTGGAATTATGGATGCTTTCTCCATTCATACATACCTGAGTAGAGTGAATAATGATGAGTCGACCACAGATTAAATTACTCATTGAGGACGAAATCCAATCCATCCACGAGACAACTTTGCATATTCTCGGGAATGTTGGATTGTTGATTAAAAATCCATACGTTCTCGATCGCTTGGCTGAAGCCGGTGCGATCGTAAATAAGGGGAATGATCTCGCCAGATTTGATGAAGACATCGTCATGTGGGCTCTGGAGTCTACGGGTAAGAATTACATTGTTCATGGCAGAGACACCAATCATGTCGCCCGATTAGGTTATGGTGATCTGAACCTCATATCTAGTCCTGGACAATATGCATGGTTTGATCACCTCACAGGAGAGCGGCGTGATCCATTGCTCCAAGATGCTATCGCCGCGGCCAAGGTTGGTGATGCCCTTTCCAACATAACGATTATTGGGCCCATGAGTGTTCCAACTGACATTCCCCTTGCTGTTCGCGATGTCGTTCTCACTGCGGAACTCTTGAAAACCACGACAAAACCAACATGGTGCTGGCCTGTAAGCAGGCGTAGTTCTAGCTACGTCTTAGAAATCTATAAGGCTGTAGCCGGGGGTACTGAAGCTCTGAAGCGGCAGCCAATGGTAGAGGCATTTCTAGAGCCAGTTAGTCCGCTTCAACTTGCCGATCCGGGTTTGGATAATGTGATTGAATACATCGATCATGACCAGCCTGTATGTGTGGGTCCGATGTCGATGGTATCTGGGACTGCGCCGGCCACACTCGCCGGTACGTTAGCTCAAGAGAATGCTGAAATCTTGGCTGGCATCATCGTTGTTCAAGTATTGAAGCCTGGGACGCCTATGATGTATGGTGGTATCCCGCACGTCATGGATCCCCGAACGTCAAATTGTGTTTTCAGTTCCCCGGAACAAGCGCTTATGGCAATTGCCATGACCGAGATAGGGAAGCACTATGGTTTGCCTGTGTACATTAATGTAAACCTCTCAGATTCCAAAGTGCTTGACGCACAAGCCGGAATGGAAAAATTAGGTACCTTGGTTCCCGGGATGATGGCCGGTGCGGACCTATTTGGCCATGCGGGAATACTTGGTCAAGATCACGGCGGAAGTTTACCTTGGCTCATTATCGACAATGAAGCCATGGAGTTTGCAAAACGCCTGGTTAGAGGTTTCGAAGTAAATAGTGAAACATTGGCGAGCCCGGTTATTGAAAGTGTTGGACCTGGCGGAAATTATCTCAGTCATGAGCACACTGTTCGCCATTTTCGAGAGGAACTATGGCTTCCGAGTGATCTGTGGACTCGAGACAGTTATGAGACCTGGATATCAAAAGGTCAAAAAACGATCACTGATCGAGTAATGGATAGGGTCAACGAGATCCTCGAGCACCACCAGCCCGAGCCCATAGATCCTGCATTAGCACGTGAGATCGATAGGATTGTTGACGCAGCATACCGTGATTTGGTGGATTCATGAAAGAGTAGTGGTCTAACCGGGCATTGCGTTTTTCCGCACTACATTAACAACTATGAAGTTCATTACCTGAGATCAAATCTGTTGGTGGAATACATTGTTCGGGTGCACCATGGAATTCGTATCGGTCTTGGGTACATTTCCGATTTCTATGCCACGAGCGGAGGGTGAATTTGACTCAACCTATTCGATTGGGCATCGTGGGATGCGGCGATGTAATGACCGCATACATGTATTCAATACAACAGCTATCAGCTCGAAATCTAGTCGAAGTCTCTGCTGCATGCGACATACGTGAAGAGCGTCTGCAGTATATGAACAATCGTTATGGTGTGGAATATGGCACTACGGATTACCACGCCTTAGTTCAATCTGAGGACGTTGATTTAGTTCTGGTCCTAACGTCAATGGCCGAGCATGGGCCAGTTGCAATGGCGGCCCTTGAAGTGGGTAAGCATGTTTTGCTCGAAAAACCAATGGCAGTAACGCTGGAGGAAGCCGAGAAGCTTCTCGAGGTAGCAAAGCAAAGCCATGGTTATCTGCTATGTGCGCCCTTTGTGCATTTAAGCCCTACCTACCAAATGATGTGGCACCGGATTCATAGAGGGGATATTGGCCCTGTAAAACTGGCTCGATCTAGATATGGGCACGCTGGACCAACTTGGGGCCAGTGGTATTTCCGCCCTGGTGGAGGGGCGTTGTTTGATCTTTCACCCTATAACTTCAGCAGCCTGACCGGCTTTCTTGGTCCTGCCAAGAGGGTCATGGCCATGACGGGAACTGCAGTTCCTGAGAGGTTGGTTGACGGGGAGGTGATGCAAGTCGAGGTTGAAGACAACACTCAAGTGTTAATCGACTTCGGTGAGAATGTTTTTGCCGTCGTGACCTCTGGCTATACGATCCAACAGTATCGCAGTCCAGCCATCGAACTCTATGGGACGAAGGGTGCCATTCAAATGTTGGGAGATGATTGGGATCCAGACGGATATGAGTTGTGGCTGAATGATGTAGGTGCATGGCTGACATTCAAGGAGACGGATCCTGGATGGTTGTGGACGGATGGTTTACGTCATTTAGTGGAATGTATCCAGAGCGACATTCCTCCAGTCATCACTCCTGAACATGCCTTTCATGTCCTTGAGATCATGCTCGCCGCAAAGGTATCAGGACGAGAAGCTTGCGCTATACCGATACATAGCAGCTTCCCGCTTCCTCAGTTTGAGGATATGCCTGAATTAGAACCAGCTCATTTGATCCATGACCGAACTCATAAACGATGACTAAGCGTGGATGTTTGATTTGAATGAGGATCAGAGATGCAGTTGCTTGCCACTGAGAGTCTGACTCTTATGAAAATAATGGCAAGTGACTACGTCAATGGCCAATGATAGAAGGCTCTTATGGGCGCGGCTTACTGAGGTGTGGAAGAGTAAAGTATGTGAGCATCTAAAAGATCGAATTAACCTCGAAAGAAAAGTTCCACTCGTGGCGTATCGTATATTTTGGACATCTCTCCGAATTTCCATGGGGTGGCTGCATGCTAGTACATCTCATCAAGTGAATCTTGGCTTATGACCACATTAGATTCACGCGAGCGTATGTTAAGAACCCTTGATCTCAATGAGGCAGATCACATCCCTTGCTGCTTCATGAGCTTTTCTGCATTACGCAAGCGATGCCACGAAGACATGTTTGAACTCAGTAAAGCCGAGCTTGAAATGGGCCTGGATTCCATGCTGTTCATCCCTACCACACCCAGTCACCTACGACCTGAACATCCACATCTGCGTGGCTTACCCGTACGCTTCCACCCGGAAGTTATGGTTCGTGAGTGGCGACAAGAAGTTGAAGGTAATGCTGATCTTCTCCATAAGGAATATTCAACACCCGCCGGTACGCTGACTACAACCGTCAAGCTTTCTGAAGATTGGCCTCACGGCGAGCATCTTCCATTCATAGATGATTATCAGATCCCTCGAGCACTAAAGCCTCTCATCACTGGCACAGAGGATCTTGGAGCACTTCAATACTTGCTTATGCCACCTCAGGAAGATGAGATTATCAGCTTTCGTGAGGAGGCGAAAAAGGCTCACAAGTTCGTTGTAGACCACGGAGTGCTCCTAACAGGGGGGTGGGGTGTTGGGCTGGATATGGCCTTCTGGCTATGTGGTATGCAGGAATTTATGATCGCGATGTTGAAGCAGCCGGGATTTGCGAAAGATCTCCTCGAGATGATCCACATCTGGAATATGAGCCGAATGCAGGTTGTGCTGGATGAATCCATAAACCTCTATATACGTAGGGCTTGGTATGAAGGTTGTGACTTCGTTACTCCCGCATTCTTCAAAGAGGTCATCGTGCCCCAACTCAGGTTGGAGAGCGATTTTGCCCATGATCACGGGGCTAAATTCGGTTACATTTGCTCTTCTGGAATAACACCGTTGCTTGAGAGTTACATTGAATCTGGAATCGACGTATTGATCGGCATTGATCCGGAACAGGGTTCACACACGGATATGGCTCTCATCAAGAAAAAAATTGGGGAGAAAATTTGCCTCTGGGGAGGCGTATCAGGTGCTATTACGGTGGAAATGGGGACCGAGGAAGAGGTGCGGTCGGCTGTTCGAGCAGCGATTAATGCGCTTGGACCTCGGGGATTTATCTTATCTCCAGTGGATAATATCACTATTGACCAACCTTTCACCTGGAATAACGTTGAAGTCCTCATTGATGAATGGAGGAGAGCATGGTAACCATTGATACCATATACGACCGTTGTATGATGCTATGCTTTCCAGCAGCTGTGTAAAAATCAGTGCTCTCGATCAAAATGTACGATCCATGGGGTGCCGGATGAAACGGTTTATCATCGTCGGAGAAGTAAATGTAGATATCGTTGTGGGCGGATTACATTCACTTCCTGTGTTGGGCCAGGAACTACTTTGTGAGGATTTTCAAGTGCTGCTGGGTGGGTCATCAGCCAATTGTGGAAGCTGGTTGTCGGCCCTCGGAGCGAATGTGGATTTTCTTGGAAAAGTTGGATGTGATATTTTTGGCGAGTTTGTAATGCGCGGATTAGAACATCGCGGGATTGGCACTGCCAACTTTATTCAAGATCCTGATCTCCGGACAGGAGCATGCATATCACTCTCTTATCCTCGTGATCGCGCTCTGATCACCTACCTGGGCTCTATAACGGCTTTGTGCCTTGACGATATTAACCTTGATCTTCTCGAAGAGTACGATCATTTACACAGTGCTTCCATCTTTCTCCAACATGGGCTTCGCCCAGGTCTAATTGAACTGTATCGGGCGGCAAAGATGGCCGGGTTGACTACTTCACTGGATTGTGGCTGGGATCCGGAGGAACTGTGGGAGTTAGATACACAGAACTTGCTTGACTGTGTTGATTATTTTCTGCCCAATGAGGTTGAAGCCCAGTATCTGACTTCTGCCAGCACGACTGACCAGGCGTTGACCATATTGAGTCAGTATGCCGATTCAGTAATTGTCAAGCTCGGGGAAGATGGAGCAGTGACACAACAGGAAGGGAATGTGTGGCGAGCGCCGGGCTTCGATGTTAGCGTGGTGGATACGACCAGTGCGGGCGATTGCTTCAACGCAGGATTTCTCTACGCTCGGATAGAGCAGGATCGCTCGATCGAGGATTCAATGATCTTCGCCAACGCATGTGGCGCCATCGCCGTCACTACATTTGGGGGTGCGTCCGAGGCACCATCATCAGAGGAGGTAGATGCATTCATCGAGGGGAAGTTGTGAGCGAAATGATAAGCTTTCCAGTGTACGGTTGTGCTTTCTGAAAGGTCATCTCCTTCATTCAGTAGTGCTCTGCCATCCTCCATGTGGTGGATAGGCGATACGCTCTTGTTATTTTCACAACTCGACTGCGCATAGCCATTACAGGAGACCTTACAATGTCAGACTTTCAACCCGGAAAATTTCTATACAAAGAGATCACAAGTCAGCCCGACGTATGGGCGCAGATTATTATGCTTGTTACTGAGAAGACCAGTATGATCCAAGAGATCTTTTTGGGAATTGAAGAAGTTATCTTTGCTGGTTGCGGTTCCGGATTAAATGCCTCTATGTGCGGTGCACCAATCCTCCAATCGAAGACAGGAATACCTTCGCGTGCTGTTCCGGCAGCGGAAATCTATCTCTTTCCCAAGAGCGTGCTTATCGAGCAGCGACAGATGTTGGCTATCTTCAGTTCGAGGTCCGGAGCCACTACAGAAGTTGTTCATGCAATGGATTATTTGCTCAACCAAGGAATTCGTGTCCTTGGCATTACTTGTACGGAGGATAGCCCACTCGCGTTGCGTAGCGATCTGGCGCTTGTTCTTTCTCCCGCCGAGGAACAGGCCGTCGTCACAACCCGCTCGCTGACTGGAATGATTCTTACCACACAGCTCATCGCCGCGATCATTTCTGGGGATCAGCATTATCTGCATGAACTTCAGAGCATTCCAGATGTGGGCGAGGGACATATGCGAACTTTCCACGATCTTGGAAAGCTTATTGGGCAGAACCAACAACTGGTCAAGTATGCCTTCGTCGGAAACGGGCCTTACTTCGGACAGGCTCGCGAGAGTCAACTTAAAGTTAAGGAAACGGTGTTCCTTCCTGTAGATGCCTATCCTGTTTTGGATTTTCGACACGGGCCACAGTCGAATGTAGATGGACAGATGCTTGTTACTGTATTCATTTCTGATAGTGCGATGGAAGAAGAGATTCACTTTATGCGCGACATGAAGGCTCTGGGGGGCGTCGTCTGGGGTTTCTGTGACATTGCTGATGAATCACTCAAACACAACACAGATTATCTGATTGAAGTCGATTCTGGTATCAGTGAGCATGCAAGAGGGATTCTCTATATGCCAGCCGTCCAATATATGGCGTATTATCGCTCCCTTTCAAGGGGTATCAACCCTGATGAGCCTCCGAACGTACATTATTGGGTTGATACATCTGGTTAAGTGCAAATTTGGAGATAGATGGGGCTGGAATGGACTGTGGCTAGTCGAGCGGTCCTTCTTTCACTATGTTCCACAATTTCGGGACTTGATCAGCCAACACATCTTTATCAGTAATCGCTTCCCATAATGGCCCTACACCCCCATATTCGAAAGTAATTACCCAAGGGCGTCCCCACAAGCCAGCATGGACTTGTTCGAGAACCCATTCAAATAGGTCCCAATCCTCAGACGTAATTGGTAGATGTTCCAACAACTTTCCGGCAAAGGTTTTGATGATCCAGGAATCAGCATCCGCCAACTGAGCCGCTTCCAACCAATGCCCCTCAAATCTTTGTATTCCAGTGACATGAATTTCGCGTATATGCTCAACGGGCAATGCACGAATGTACTCGTGCACATCGATCTTTAGCTGGTTTGCGGCCAGGTGGGCATGTGAAACATCTAGGAGGAAACCACATCCTGTTTCTTCGATTACATGCCCAATCACTTCAGGAGTGAAACTATGGGACAAATGAAGTCCCTCAACGGCATGATCATTTTCGACGATCACTCGTTCAGGTCCAACCACCTCGGTGACCGCATACACATCCTGAATCATGCGCTCAGTCACTATGTCAGAGTGTGAAGGCTCAAAGGTATTGAGTGGCATATCTGGATAGTCTTCGACAGTTGGCGCAAGATGCAAATTGACAAAGGGTGTATTCGTCTGCTCGAGGAGCATCTCGACCTTCTTCCAGTCAGCTGGTTGATTCGTTTCTGTATCAATAGCATCTTTGATACCCGGCCCAACCCTGAGTGGGAAATGTATATAGACTGGGAAATCCGCTTGGACTGTTTGTATCAGATTCGTCCATGCAGGACATTTAAAGGAGTCGATTTGAATTCGTGCACTTCTGACCAAGTCGGCTGCTGCGGAAGAGTAGTTGACTGAAAATTTAATCAGGTTCTTGTCTCCTTGAGTGAGGTCTATCTGCCAATGGATTGGTTTGTAAGCTAGGCATTTGTAAAAGGATCCACAATCATGTCCTAAAAAGCAAGTTTGCGCATTGAGAGATTCATCTTGACAACCCAGGATGCGCAGGATTCCGCCCTTTACCTAATATTGAGGTTTTCCACAATCTAAAAATGTACAGCACTGGGATGAGGTCGTTCCATTGGATCATTAAGATCTTTCACGAAGGCTATACCGTTGGTGCATCCTGCTGGTTTCGGGGTGGGTCCAGGCGTGCGGATTGGTCCAGTCTCCGGCGATGAAAGAATTATGGGTAAACCCGAACCACTGCAATTCGGTGAGTATTACCATATCTACAACCGCGGTTAAAGCGGTGAGGTTCTGTTTTGGGAGGAACGAAATCACCCTTATTTCCTGAAGTTGTACACCAAGTACATCGCACCGATTGCCGAGACCTTTGCCTATTGTCTTATGAGCAACCATTTTCATTTACTGGTTAGAGTTAAGGATATTGAAGAACATGTAGAGGATAAGATTGGTCCAGTCTCTGAGACTGGACCAATCTCCGGACCAATCTCAGAGACGAGTCCATACGTGAAGCTTCCGAGCCGTCAATTCAATAATTTCTTTATTGCCTATGCCAAAGCTTTCAACAAGGTCTATCAACGGACTGGAGCGTTATTTGAAAGCCCATTTAAACGCAAACATGTGAGTAATGATCGCTACTTCACCACACTAGTTGTTTACATCCATTACAACCCACAAAAACACGGATTTGTGAGTGATTTCCGTAAATGGCCGTACTCGTCTTATCAGGAGATTGTGTCAGACAAACCAACTCATGTTCAGCGTGAAGCGGTTTTGGACTGGTTTGATGGTCAAAGTGGGTTTGAAGAGCACCATTCTGGCGAAGTGGATGAAGCACTTATCGAACCGGTGATTGTTGATGATTATGTATAATCTAGGACTGGCAGTCCTCAGAGCAACTGCAAGTTGCCGACTGCCAGTCCTCTGAAGGAGAGAATCAATTTGCAGACAGAACACACGCCTACAGGCCTAGCTAAATTCGTGCCGATCTTGGGCTGGTTGCCCGGGTACAAGCGAGGTTGGTTCCGCATAGACCTTGTTGCTGGTTTATAGGCCGCGGCGGTCGTGATCCCGCAAGCGATGGCCTATGCGACCATCGCAGGTCTACCTGTCGAGGTCGGGCTCTATACAGCCTTCATACCCATGCTTCTCTACGCCATCTTCGGGACCTCGCGACCTCTCAGCGTGAGCGCCACATCCACGATCTCGATACTCACAGCCGTAGCCCTGAAGCAGGTAGTTCAGAGCAGCGATCCCTATGACTACATCGTCCCAGCGGCTACATTGGCCTTCATCACGGGCATCTTCTTGTTGGTAGCTGGTATCCTGCGCCTGGGTTTCCTCGCGAATTTCATCTCGGCTCCCGTACTGACAGGCTTCAAAGCTGGCATCGGCGTGGTGATCTTTGTAGGTCAATTAAGGTATTGGGACTCTCGCTGGAGAAAAGTCCGATACTCCAAACGCTCCAATCGATCCTGCAAAACTTGGATCAGGTCAATTTGGCCACACTTGCAATCTCTCTGCTCACACTGGCAATCCTCATTTTCCTGCCGAGGTTCTCGAAACGTATCCCAGCCGCGCTCGTGGCGATGGCTTTTGGGATCCTTCTCTCAGCTGTTTTTGATTTGACCGCACTCGACGTTAAGCTTGTTGGACCGATCCCGTCTGGTCTACCCTCCTTATCACTCCCTGATCTTTCATTGATCTCTGCTCTCTGGCCGAGTGCCTTGGGCATCGCATTGATGTCCTTTGTTGAATCGATCGCAGCAGGGCGTGCCTTTGTCCGGAGAGGGGATCCAACCCTGGATCCTTCCCAAGAACTCGTTGCACTTGGGATGGCGAACATTGGTGGAGGTTTTACCCAGGCCTACCCTGCGGGAGGTGGAACATCTCAAACAGCCGTCAACAACCAAGCCGGTGCGAAATCGCAGATGGCCGAGATCGTGACGGCCGGAATGGTCGTTATCACAATGTTGTTCCTCGCCCCGTTGATCAGTTTAATGCCTGAAGCTACGCTTGGTGCGCTGGTTCTTGTGGCCGCTGCTGGTCTGATCAAGATCGGTGAATTTTGCCAAATTCGAGAAGTCAGAAATATCGAATTCGCCTGGGCAATCGTTGCATTCATCGGCGTGATCCTCTTAGGGACATTGGAGGGGATATTGGTCGCTGTGGTCGTGTCCTTATTGCACATCATTTACCTTAGCAACCATCCACCTGTCCACATCATGGGACGCAAGCCGGGAACCGATATCTTTCGCCCGTTGACGGACCATCCAGACGACGAGACCTTCCCTGGTCTGCTCATGCTCCACCCGGTCGGTTTGTTATACTTTTCCAGTGTCCCCCGTGCTTTAGAAAAAATGGACAAGTTGATCCACCAGACCCATCCGCGGGTAGTAGGCCTGGATTGCAGCGCGGTGGCCAACATAGAGTACACGGCTCTCCAACAGTTGGCAGAATTTGAAGCCAAGCTGCAGGCAGAAGGCGTGGAATTATTGCTCGTTGGACTGAATCCCGAAGCGCTACATGCCGTCGAACGGGCCCCTCTGGGAGCGACATTGAGCCACAAACGCATGTTTTTCAACCTCGAAACAGCGGTTGAGGCCTTTATTGAATCTGAGGATATCAAGTCGTAAGGTCCATCCATTTTAAATATAAGCAACAAGAGCAAGAGTGCCTTATCCCTTTCGCTATTGATCTTCTCATTGCCATGGGCGTCTTTCTTGGTGGACAGATCATTATCCGTCTCATTCTGGGGCTTGTTAATCGATTGCTGACGAACATGGGTTTTGACGAGATCTTCGTCAGATTTGCTTGAAACGTAATCAATCTTTATTAACGTGACTAACCCCACTGGATTTGAACGCGAAAGGGGCTGCCGCAATTGGACAGCCCCTGTACCCTTGTGAAGGTTGGCGAACCTGCGGTTAACGAACCTCCGGTTCGCATAAACCTTCGCAAGGGTATTTATTGTTGGGCCGAAGGCTCGACGACAATGACAACCGGAACCTGCTCACCGCTGACGTGCGGATTATAGTAATCGTAGACCGTGCTAACAGGTGTCTGGGCGATCAGCGGGAACTTGGCCCGGAGTCGGTAGCTAAATGTGAGTGGGAAATCGTAACTTAAACTACTTGTGTAGAGCAGGATCTGACGTCCCGTTAATTCATATCGTTCAATGACGGGGTATTCGCCTGTCCCGGAGAATTCCTGGCCCTCTGTGATGAGTGCATCCAAATCCTGTGTCTCAACGCTAAAGCCGGGAGGGATACCTAGGTCGATGATGGCTGATTCTGAGCGAGAGTCCGGGGTGTTCATGGTGATAGCGACGTCGACTTGGAGTGTGTCATCCATCGATAATCTCGTACGATCGTAAGTTAGGCTGATTGTGACTGGCTCCTGCCGTTCAACCTCAATGACGCTGGGTATTGCAGACCATGGCAAGAAGTAACTTCCAGAAACCTGATACATCAAGTTGCCTCGCCCGCTTGCACTGATCTCCAGGGTGTTCGATCCACTTACCTGGAAGTCCTCGAAGACGATCATTTGAACGACATCGAAGTCCTCGGGCGTGATGGTGATGGTGTGGGCTTGACCCTCGTTTAGTGCAACGCTGACAGTGGCGTCGGAATCCTCAGAACGCACACGGAGGCTCTCGCGCAGCGCCTTGAGCGTCATTACGGTCGCCTGTGTGGAATACCAGGAGCCATAATAATCTTTTTGCCGGATCAGGTGGGTGAGACCGCCAGTTGTTAGGTCTGGGTGGCGGTTGGCACGCAAGAGAGCATGCGTGGCAAGGGCCGTGGTCACCATGTCCGCGGTAGGTCCTCGTCCACCCATGAATGTCGAACTGAGGCTCTCCCAATAGATCTCGTCATCCTCGACGATCGCAATGGAGGCCATCTCATCCAGGATCCTTTCGGTGGTTGCCGAAATCTGACCTTGCCCGTTCACATCCAACGCGACGAACGCGTTAGCAACCAGTGCAAGGACATATGGCGCTGAAGCCTTGGTGTAGTTGGCTTTGAGAAAGCTGAGCCCGCGTTGAGTTCGAGCATCCTGCCCATATCCTGCCTCTGCCAATCCCCATAGGATATAGGCCGTGCTGGGGATTCGACTCGTCGAGGCGTCAGCCCAAAATGGATCATGGAAAAATCCACGATCGCTATCCCATGAACCATCCTCCCTCTGTTCATTGAGGAGCCATTCAGCCGTGCGTTCGGTGATCCTGGGATCCACATTGTGCACGCGGCTCATGTCGATGAACTCCATCAAACCGTAGGCTGTGAGCATGCGATCTGCTGGATGTTTGCCGTAGAGGCTGAACCCACCTCCGGCGACTTCGAAGGTCACAAGGCGTTGATATCCAACGTTGATGTAATTTTCCGCCACCATCTGCACTTCGGGCGATAACTGATTGGAGGCACGCAAGTAATCCAAAACCATGATGTTCGGGTAGGCTGCCGAGGAAGTTTGTTCAAAGCAGCCGTTGGGCATACGGAGGATGCTCTCCAGACCCTCGACAACCTGGCTCGCAATGCCGGGGTAGATTTTCACAATCAGTGCTTGGCTTCCTTGGGTGGCGCTAGGATGAAACTCAATTGGGATGTTGAGTGTCCCCATCTCCAGACGGTCGGATTGGGTGAATGTGAACTCCTTCCCATTAGGGTGGACATGAACGTTTTTCTGTATTGCATCGGAGAGTTTGCTGCCCCATGCGGTAACCCGAATGGGGTGAAAGCCGAATTCAACTGCACGGATCCGAAAATAGACCACGCCAATTTCGTTGGCACCAATCGTGATGAGCTTTTCGGCATCGTCCAGGAGCTCCAACCATCCAGGTTCATCGAAGACCAAACGGACTTTTTGGGGCATCTTTAGGTAATTGAAAACAGCAACGGGCACCGAGATTTCATCGCCCACGGTGAGCGCTTGGGGCAGATCCAGGTCGATGAAGAAGTCCTGGAAGACGGGTAATGCGCCGACAGTATTGCCCAACCTGCCATCAGCAGTTGATGCAAGTGCGCTCATGCGCCATGTGGTGATGCTGTCAGCGATGGGGATCTCGAGGTTGAGAAGGCCAGCCGTATCGGTCTCGGCCTCAGGAAGCCAGAGCAGGGTTTCGGGGAAGTATTGGCGTAAGCGTGGCGCGTCGGCCGCTGCTTGCGCTGTGTCTGCCTCAATCACGCCGTCGGCTGGAACCCCCATTTGGCGACTCTCTTCCACAAAAGGCAAAGATGCGCCTGCGCAAGAACTGAGAAATATGCTCAGGATCACCAAGAAAGACATCGTTGTGTATGCAGTGAATGATTTCCGGTTCAAACTGGAGAACTGGGTGATGAGCGATGCATAGATCAACAGCATGCCGAGTAGAAAAGCCACACCTTGGACAAATCCTAACGAGAAAAGGTCATTATCGCCGGCCCGGTAAAAACCGAAGAGAAGGATTCCATAGGCCAATAACACGCCTGCCGCTACCAGCCTGGACCAACTCTTGAGGCGAAATGCAATGAGAGTGAGGATCAAGAGCACAAGGCTGAAGAATCCCCAGATGATCGGGACATATCGATCATCGAGGATGGCTGCCAATGGGCAGATGAGGAATGGAAGAATTCCGATTCCCGTGAGGGATGCTGCAAGGCTGATACTCAACCGCTCTTCGCGATATGCGGTGAACAAACTTAGACCAGCCACCCCAAGCGGCAACAGCAACGACCAGGCAAAGAGGCCATCGAAGAAATCAACCTGGCGGGCCTTCAAGCTCTGCAAAACGGTTTCGTGTGAATTCGCCTGAATGCCGAAAGCGATTTTCTCTATGGTCGCATTCGCTAGTGTGGCATGTGCAGCGGTTTCCCTCGCATACTGTAGGTCCTGGTCCACTTCAACCGTCTTATCCTCATTGACCAAATCGCTGACACTGTAGCCGTGCAGGTCATAGCGCGGGTGGAGCAACTCGCTTTCCAAGAGGAAATACAACTTGGCAAACCCTGGGTCGCTTTCGGCGACTGCAAACACCGATTCATCTACGATCGACAGTCCTAGCAAAGCTTGTGTTCCAGAGCCCATTTCGTCACTGACTTGGATCTCAAGGTTCGCTGTTTCGCCTGGGCGAAAGGATTCCTGATCAAGTTGGAGATGGAGATCGAGTTCTGTCGCGGCATCGACGACTACCAGGCGTGTATCACGCGTAATAATCCCTGATGGCAGGATTTTGTAAGCGTGTAGTTCGAGTGTGCCGTAAAGATCAGGGCTCACGTCCGCTGAGACTACTGCGACTCCCGGCCCAAGATCAGGATCGGTTCCTATATGGACAGAGCGAGTGCTGAGGGTTTGGCCCTGACGGACGATGTCCAGGAAGATGGTTCCATTCGGTTCTGAAGTGAGCAGAGTCAAGACCATGGTTTCACCGACCCTGTAAATGGGTTTATCGGGTCGGAGGAGGACGTATTCCTCGCGCATGTCGTCGCCCTCGAATACGAACGTTTCTATGGCGGTCATTCCGTTGGCTGCCCTGGAATAAACATCGACGGATATGTTGGGGGAACTGGGCACGAAGTGGATTTCCGCCAGGCCGTACCGGTCAGTAGTGACTTCTTCAATGATGTCGCCCGCCTGGCCGGGGCCATAAATATCGATCGAGAGCTCGGTTTGGACGGGCGTGCCATCGGGTTGACTGGTGAAGATGTAGAGGATGTTTTCTACGCTCGGGCGGAGTTCCCCGCTTTCTGGGACGACTTCAATGACCAATGGATCCTCTGAGATGAGGATAGAGAGGTTGGTGATTTCCGTGTGTTGGGCCTGGTCTGTAACGCTTGCCTGGATGTAAAAAGATCCCAAGCCCCCCTCGAGATCCGTGCCTACCATATACTCTGGAAGATTGAATTCAAAGTTGAAAAAGCCATCCTCATTCGTCATCCCCTGAATGTTGAAAACGTCGGTCCGTTCAACATCGAATGCATAACCCTCGAGCAGCACCGTACCGCCCTCCACAGGTTTACCGAAGAAATACTCAGCCTTCAGAGATCCCAGGACGAGGTCGCCAGGAATGTAGAAGGGCCTCTCCATCTCCAGTGAAACTGCGAATTTCGGGAGTGTGTAATATTTCACCTCGACGGTCTTTTCAGAAAGTGTGTCGCCCAGTAGAGCGGTGATCTTGTAATTGCCTGTGTTAACTTCGCTGGCCAATTGGAAATCGATCGCGGCAACTCCATATTCCGATGTGGGAAGGATTTCTCGAAAAACCTTGTTGCCTTTGCCGTCGGCAATGGCGATCTCCATATTCTTACCAGAAGCAGGGGCCATATCGAATGTGCTCAATGCTAGTGCGCGTACGTGGATCATCTGCCCAGGCTGGTAGATTGGTTTGTCCGTCGTGAGTAAGATGCGGAATTCGCGCTCGATTGAGATTGCTTTGGTGAGAAGGTCAGAACCCAGTTCAGATTTGGTTTGGACGATTAAAGAAGCCTCTCTGAATGGGGATCCTCCAGAATCTCCATCCTCAGGAACGTCGAACGCGACATTTGAGACGCCAGAGATATCCGTCTTGCCCTTGAATACCTCAATACGTTGGCCGCCCCCTGTTGGTTCGAGTGAGATTATTACATCGGAATAAGGGAGAGGTGTGCCGTCGCTGCTGTCGCGCACGAGGACGCGGAGATGGGCTTCGGATCCGGGTTCAAATCGATCTTGTCCAACGATGTGGGTTTCATGCCTGCTGACATAATTGGGTAATTTGATATGGTATTCCGTCAGGGCCCACAATCCGGCTGCGATGAAAATGAGAATGACGAGTAGAACAACCAGATACTTCCTTTTCATCGTTATACCTCCTCAATAACTCGCACCTACCAGCAGAGTACAATTGTGGAACAAAGTCTTATCTCGCGCTACGGGTCGCTAGCTTCAGCGAGCTCTTTATTTGATGTCAGCCTATCAAAATTTAGGGTTGCGGAGCTTGACACTCGGGTTACAAGGCGTTGACAAATGATAATGCGGGGTTGGTATGTATTGGAGATGATGACTTGTCATCCCTGGAACCTATTTGAGAAACCCGCTTCATTTCGTCTCTTGTAAACTTAGCTATGCTCGATAGATTGGTCCGAGAGGATGAGGAAAAGTCTTGATTTAGTGGCGAAACTGATGATACTTCTGTTTGTCTGGTGAGATAATGGCCGATACATAAATGTGTCTGATGATAAGAGGTATCAGACAGTGGACAATTGCGTGCTTGGGATTAGCACAATCTGGTCTTCGATCTTTCCTTCATACGACATTGGCTTCTAGATATGCGCATAACCGTCAATTTGAGCATTCGTAATTCAAAAATCGATATCTACAAAGGTCGAATGCGTGGAGGAATAATATGGTTGGCATTTTAGTAACATGCAGATGATGAAATAAATGAGTGGAATGAGAGCCAGTATTTTTTGATCATAACGAAATAACATTATGGGGACGACCCAGCGAACTCACTATCGCATTTTGCAGCGACTCAAATATCTCATGATAGGTTGTCGGGAACGATGGCGGAAAGATCAGGCATTCTTTGGACAACATACCCACTAGAAATATGTGACGCAAATCAGTTTGATTAGCTACTTTTCATACCCCGATTTATGGACATGGGAAGTTCTGGGGAATTACGGCAATATCTCATTCAATAGGAATAGACTCACCTTGAATCGCAGATTTGTGTAATGCATTCACTACGGCTACATTGTTCCGCGCATCTTCAAGTGGAACAACCCGTTGCTTGTTCTCAAGAACACAGTCACATAAGTGGGCGATCTGTCTTTCATAAGGATTGGCTTTTTCAATCGATATTACAGAATCCCCAGATACGGTTCTCAGTATAGGATCTTCAGGACCATCCCAGAGAAATCCATATGCGTAGGGAAGGGATATCATGCCTTTACTACCTACAATCTCACCATGAAATCGCTTTGGCTGTGAAAATCCGCATTCAATGTGTGCAATGACCTCGTTGGGGAAAACTAGCGTTCCGAAAAAAGTATCGTCGACACCAGTTGTTCTTCGATCCCTCGACCAGCCACGTACTTCACTAGGTTCTGCGTCCGCAATCATGCGAGCGAAATTCACAGCGTAGTATCCAATATCCCACAGAGAGCCACCGCCGAGACTCGGATCCAATCGAATGTCCACCTCAGAAGTTCCGCTGTCGGCATGAGCGGTTTCAAGCCAAAAAGAGAGCACAGCATGAATATATTGAAGGTCTCCCAGGATTCCTTCAGTCATGATCTCTTGTAACTTTAGAGCTCGTGGGTGATAACGGTACATGATTGCCTCTTGCAGAAAGACCTCGTTATCCGACGCCGCATTTATCATCTGGTCGCATTCGTCGATTGAAAGAGCGAAGGGTTTTTCACATAGGATGTGTTTTCCAGCATGAGCAGATGCGATNNCTCCCGTAGGCGCGTGGAATATTCCACTGTACAGCATACGCCTTGGCGCGCTCGACATCGCGGCTGGCAACGGCCAGGAGTTCGCATCGCGGCTCCTCAAGGAGAACGGGAATAAGCATTCGATTAATGCGGGCCGTTGAGAGCAAGCCCCAAGTCAATTTCCCTGAATTCATCTTCTTGCTCCGAGTGCAATAACTAAAAACTAGCGCATTATTTTCACAATGAATCAATCCTCATCATAACGATCAAATCGGCTCAGATCACTTATGGCACGCTGATTAGGCGATACATACATCCTTGTGGAATGTGATGTACAGGAATTGATGGGAATTGGTTTTCCAGGTGATGTGCCAAGTTGATCATTCCAACTTCCTCACTTACAGGATGATTGACGACAATCATAGGAAGGCCCATGTCGATGGCGATGGCAGCTTCAAAGCAATAGAACATCCCATCGTCAGTGCAGATCGCGAGATCTACTTGATAGTCGTGAAGGAAGGACCGATAAGGCGTGATCGCACCAGTACCGATCCCTAACCGAGTTACGGGGTAATCGGCAGGTCCGATGAGTTGAACCGCTTCTTGGCCATATTCCTTTGTGCGGGATGCCACTTGTTGGGCAACATCCAACGCTGTGCGACCACGAACATCATAAACACGGAGGAAACCGTTCCCATCGATTGCTTCACCAAAACCAAGTAACTGTCCCCAAGAATCTGGTATCCCGATATCCGGAAACTGATCCCATAGATCGTGGCAGCGGATCACTGTCAATCCCGTTTCCTCGAGAAAAGCACGTTTATTAAAGGCAGAGCGAAGGTTGAAGATCTCCATATCGTTGCCCTGATGGCTGTAGTATGTTGGTTCATGGGTGATAAAAACATTACAATCAAGTTCAACAGCCTTTTCTAATGCCCATAGGTAACTCATCCAGGCCACAGCGATTCCTGTAATTTCCACCTCGGAGTTTCCTGACTTGATGGTGTCGACGGTGTTTTCGGGGTGAACCCAGCCGCCATCCAGTGACTTCAGATAGGCCTGTAATTCCCTAGCATTCATGTTTGCCTCCGTTCAATCCAAGAAGTTCATTCATGATCATAGGTTTATCGAGAATGATTCCAGGAATTGCAACAGCTTGAGGATCGTACGGCTTACATTT
>JABAOH010000560.1_pt4 | contig 35368 bp, 22 predicted proteins | sample 7062181 | NCBI WGS metagenome assembly JABAOH01 (sample SAMN14538630, study PRJNA623070) | marine sediment metagenome | biome: marine biome [ENVO:00000428]; feature: marine pelagic biome [ENVO:01000023]; material: deep marine sediment [ENVO:00002113]; isolation source: pool of 5 deep marine... | reverse complement strand
CTCGCAATGACAGTTTTATCATCTATTTGTATGATTAAAAAGTCACCGATTTACTCCAGAAAGGACGGAATTCAGTCGAGTATCCACATGATTGACTTGGTATATTTCCGGTGATAAGATTGCGGTTCATCATGAGAAAAAATGCCGTCCGGTTGAGCATCGTCTTCCTCCTCACTCTGGTTTTCCTGTTCTTTTTCTTCCGCAGCGTAAACTGGAGGGAAGTCTGGGGCCATTTGACGGATGTCGACCTGAAATTTTTTATCCTCATCGTTGTTCTTGTCCCTGTTCACCTTTTGACTCGGTCGTTGCGGTGGAGGTTTCTCCTGATACACGAGAAAAAGGACGTGAAATTTTACAATATGTTCGCGGGTGTCTCTGTGGGATTTACCGTAACTCTACTCTTCCCGGGTCGAATAGGGGAGCTGGTCCGGCCGCTCCTCCTGGCACAGAAAGAGAGGATGAGCAAGGGGTTCGCCATCGGCACTGTCGTAGTCGAGAGAATTTTTGACATATTCACGATGTGCTTTCTGCTCGGGATTTTTCTTCTGGCCAAACCTCTGTACGCGTCTTTCATCGTGGGAAAGGAGGAGACCTATTCGAATCTCCAGATGTGGGGCATAATCGGAGTGACATTCGCGACGTTTTTCCTCGTCCTCATACTCTCTCTGTATTTTTTCAGGGAGAAGGCTCTGTCTGTGATTTCTTCGTTAGTGAAACCTTTACCTGAAAAGCTATCCGGGAGGATTTTGAAGGCTTCCAAAGGTTTCCTGCAGGGACTGAAGTTCTTTCATTCTGTCGGAAATCTTCTTGTCTATGTGCTGCTGTCTTTTGTGGTGTGGATCGGCATCATTTTTTATTACTGGCTCTTTTTCTTTGCCTATAAGATTTCAGTGCCCTTCTTTTTGATGTGCCCCTATGTGTTTTTTGTGTTGATCGGAGCTTCAATCCCGACTCCCGGAATGACAGGAGGATTTCATCTGTTCAGCAGGGAGGGTTTGACTTCTCTTTTTGATATTGATACAAATCTGGCTGTTGGAATGACAATTGTTGTCCATGCGATCCAGGTCGTGGTGACTTGCCTGGTGGGCTATGTTATATTGTGGAAAGAAGGACTTTCGCTGCTTCAATTGAAGAAATTGGGGGAGGATGCGAAACAATGAGATGCCCGTACTGCGACCACGCTGAGAGCAAAGTCATTGATTCCCGCGAAAGTAAAAATGGCCTGTGTGTACGCCGCCGCAGAGAGTGTCTCTCCTGCGAAAGGCGATTCACCACGTACGAGAAAATCGAAGAAATTGCCTATATGGTTGTTAAAAAAGATGGGAGGCGGCAGCCCTTTGACAGCCAGAAGCTCCTTCGGGGTTTGTTGAAAGCCTGCGAGAAAAGACCTGTGCCTCTGGCAAAGCTGGAAGAGATTGTCGAAGAAGTGGAAACCAAACTCCAGGATCGTAACGATAAGGAGCTGAACGCATCCAAGATCGGACAGCTTGTGATGAGAAGACTCAAGGCATTGGACAAGGTCGCTTATGTGAGGTTTGCATCTGTCTACCGTGAGTTCAAGGATGTGGCCGAATTCAAGCAGGAGCTTGAATCTCTTCTCAAAGAACGGTAGGTATCTGAGGAATAAATTTGGAGGAAAGCCATGGCTAAAAAAGATAGCGATGAGCAAGATCTTTACGAGGACGTACTCGAAGACAGGGACAAGAAACTTCATGTTCCCAAAGAGCTGCCGATTCTTATGCTGAGAGATATCGTGGTTTTTCCTTATATGGTCATTCCGCTGTTTGTCGGACGTGAGAAATCCAAAAATGCGATTGAGCATTCTCTCTCTTCAGACCGGATGATTCTCCTCCTCACCCAGAAAAACATGGATGTCGAAGAGCCAAAGAGGAGCGATGTTTACGACGTGGGGACGGTCGCACTGATCATGAGAATGCTGAAGCTTCCCGACGGACGTATGAGGATCCTGGCTCAAGGTCTTGTCCGGGCAAGAATAGAGAACCTGGATGAGATGAAATCTTTCTACACTGCGGAGGTCAAGGTCATTCCTGAACCCGAAGAGGAGGAGAAATCCATCGAGATCGAGGCTATGGTCCGGAATACGCGAACAGGACTGGAAAAAGCCTCCTCTCTGGGGAAGGACATTCCTCCGGAAGTGATGATCCTTTCAGCCAACATCACTGAACCGGGGAGACTGGCTGATTTAACGGCTGCCAACCTGGAACTCAAAGTCAATGAAGCCCAGCGTATATTAGAGATCGAAGATCCCTTTCAAAGGCTGAAAAGAACCTTTGAGCTGCTGACAAGAGAGCTTGAACTTCTGGATGTCCAGTCGAAGATCAGTACTGAGGCCAAAGGGGAAATGGATAAGCTTCAGAAACAGTACTTCCTCAGGCAGCAGCTCAAAGCGATTCAGAAAGAGCTGGGAGAAGGATCTGAGATTCAAGAAGAAATCAAAAGCTACACGGATGCCCTGGAGAAGCTCAAAGTCTCCCAGGAGGTTAGAGACGAGCTGGATAAGCAGATCAAACGTCTCTCCCAGATGCATCCGGAGTCTGCCGAAACGGCCGTTGTCCGGAATTATCTGGATTGGATGTTTGCTCTTCCCTGGGATAAGAGCACGGTTGACAACCTGGACCTCAAAGGAGCCATGAGAATTCTGGATGAAGATCATTATGGCCTCGACAGGGTCAAGGAGAGGATAATCGAATATCTGGGAGTCCGGAAGCTCTCCAAAAAAATAAAAGGGCCAATTCTCTGTTTTGTCGGGCCGCCCGGGGTGGGGAAGACTTCGCTCGGCCGCTCGATCGCCCGAGCTCTTGGCAGAGAATTTCTCCGGATCTCTCTGGGAGGAGTCCGGGATGAAGCAGAGATTCGAGGTCACAGGAGGACGTATGTCGGTGCCATGCCGGGAAAGATCATCCAGGGATTGAGACGCTGTAGATCGGATAATCCCGTGTTCATGATGGATGAAGTCGATAAGATCGGAGCCGACTTCAGAGGCGATCCCTCCTCAGCGCTTCTCGAGGTGCTGGACCCGGAACAGAATTATTCTTTCAGGGATCATTATCTTGGAGTTCCGTTTGACCTCTCCAAGGTGATGTTCATCACCACGGCGAATCTTCTCGACCCGATTCAGCCCGCTTTCCGAGACAGGATGGAGATTCTCCGTCTTCCGGGTTATACGGAGGAGGAGAAATTGCAGATTGCGCTCCGCCATCTGGTGCCGAAGCAGGTCAAAGAACATGCATTGAATGAAAAACAAATCTCTTTTACCAGAGGAGCAGTGAAGAAAATCATCTCTCTGTACACGAGGGAAGCCGGTGTCAGGAACCTTGAAAGAGAGATCGCATCCGTGTGCCGGAAAGTGGCGCGGAAAGTCGCGGAGGGAAAGAAGACGCTGACAATGATTACCTCCCAGAGCATTGATAAACATCTTGGTCCACCGAAGATCTTTAAAGACCAGCTTCTGCAGAAAGACCAGGTGGGCGTGGCCACAGGAGTGGCCTGGACAGCTACAGGAGGAGAGATCCTTTTCGTGGAAACCACCAAAATGACGGGTAAGGGGAATCTGGCTCTGACAGGCTCTTTGGGGGACGTGATGAAGGAGTCCGCCCAGGCTGCCTTGAGTTACGCCCGAGCCCATGCGGCACAGTTAGGCATCGACAGCCAGATATTTTCGAAAAATGATTTTCATATTCATATCCCTGAGGGAGCTATTCCCAAAGATGGCCCGTCCGCTGGAGTCACCATTGCCACTTCACTGATTTCAGTCTGTTCGAATTTGAAGGTGAAAAGGGATGTGGCGATGACAGGAGAGATCACTCTCAGGGGGAATGTTCTGCCAGTCGGAGGAGTGAAAGAGAAAGTCCTCGCGGCCCAGAGAGCAGGAGTGAAGAGAATAATTCTTCCCCTGCCGAACAAGAAAGATATGGCGGACATTCCAAGCAAGATAAAAAAAGAAATGCGGTTCATATTTGTCGATTCGATTAACGATACTTTGGAAATTGCTCTGGCCAAGAAAGCCGGCCCAAAAACTAAATCCTGATTTTCAAATCTTCTTTTGAATAACAACGTAGTCTGATATTCATTTTCAGTAATTTTGCAGTACTTTTGTTCTCTAACCTGAAGAAAACGGTGTCATTGCGAGCTTGCGTGGCAATCCCATAAAAAGAAATAATTTTTTATTAAGTGGATTATTGTTTATTGAGCAATAAATTTTCTATGTGAGATTGCCACCCAAGCCCGCAATGACCTTATTGCAATGTCCATGAATCATCGAGTAAATCCATCTGTCCTTTTCCTCTTGACAAAGTCGTATTTTTTTTAGTATTCATACGCAAAAGTGAGGATTCAGAAATTGGAGAGGAGAGACCCATGATCAGAAAAGGCCTTGTTTTTCTTTTTTTACCGGTTTTAATCGTTGGCAGCCTCTGGGGAGGGGGATGGAACAATACTCTGATGGGATGCAGAGCACTCGCTATCGGCGGAGCTTTCGTGGGAGTTGCGGATGATCCGTCCGCCGTTTTTCATAATCCTGCCGGTCTCGTTTATCAAGAAAAAGCCTTTAATCTCTCTATCGACGGATTCTACATCTCTCCCACTCATAGATACGTCACTCCTGAGGGGGATGCGACGCAAAGCCAGTACAAGACCACTCTTCCACAGTTCTTTCTCACTTACAGAGCCAATGAGAAGATGACTCTAGGATTCGGGTTTTATGTGCCCTATGCGGGTGGGGGAGTGGACTGGCAGGAAGGAGTTCTGGACCAGCCCCTAAAATCCACGATGGGAATATACAGTCTGACTCCGACTCTCTCTTATAAATTCAGTGAGAAGTTTTCCATGGGTTTTAACCTGAACTTTTACGGGGGTGTTATGAATGTCAAGACAGAGGATCCGGTTTTAGGCCCGATCAACATAGAAGAAAAAGGATCTGCGGTCTCTGCGGGATTCGGCATGATGTTCAAACCTTTTGAAAGACTCAGGATCGGTCTGAGCGTCAGAGGACCGGCCAAGATGACCCTCCAGGGTGAGACAGCGATCTCGGTTACAGATCCCGTATTCGGCACGATTCAACTATTGCGTGATTCGGAAACACGTTTCTCTCTTCCCTGGGATATCGAACTGGGATTTTCCTATAAGATCACTGAAAATTTTCTGTTCTCGACCAGCGCCCAGTATACGATGTGGTCTGCTCTGGACAAGGTTGACAAAATCATTAAGGATGTCCCTGTTCAGGGAGATATAGAGTATCAACAAGATATGAATTTCATGGATATCCTGATCTTGAGAGCCGGATTCGAGCACTTCATCTCAGGAGGGATCATTCTTCGCGGAGGATTCGGGTATGATCGCTACGCAACTCCAGAAGATTCATTAGATATATCGAACATCGATGTGGACAAATTCACGTTGATCGGAGGGATCGGCTACCGCACAGGGCGAACACAGATTGATTTCGTCTTTGTCCAGGCCAGCGGAAGAGAAAGAGAAAAGGATGTTGTCGGCTTTCCTAGCCCGGAAAGATACAACCTCAGCGCGACGATCATGGGAGTGGGACTCACGTACTCTTTTTGACGGATTTGGGGCCGCCCGGAGTTACACGGGAAGGAAGTTTCCTTTCAGAATCACTTCTGCCGGCCCGGATTGATAGACCTTCTTTTTCTCCCATTCCACAGTCAGGTATCCCATACTCGTCCGGACCTGCACTTTTTTGGCCGTGAGGTTCTTCAGGATTGACGCCACGGCCGCCGCGCAGGAGCCGCTTCCGGAAGAAAGGGTTTCTCCCACACCCCTCTCCCAGAAAAGGACGTCGATCACATCCCGGCTCAGCACTCTGATAAACTCTATATTCGTTCTGTTGGGAAAGAAGGGATGGGATTCGATCTCTCGACCGATCTGATGCCATTCGATACGGGCTGGAAAACGATTCACAAAAATCGCACAGTGGGGATTCCCGAGAGACAGAGCGGTTATGGGATAGACTTTTCGATTGATTGAAAGGGGATAATCGATTATCTTGTCATGAGCCGAACCGTCATCAAACGGGATATCTTTGGATCTCAGGCGGGGAAGACCCATTCCGACCCGTATGTGAAAAAGATTCTTTTTGCGTTCGAGGAGTTTGGAATCTCTGTGCCCGGCCGTGGTGAGGAAAACTATTTGGGGGGAATCGATTTTTTTCTGGTGATAAAGGTAAGCCGCTGCGCATCTCAATCCGTTTCCGGAGATTTCTGCCTCGGTTCCGTCTGCGTTGAATATGCGGAATTTGACGTGGCCCTTCGCTTTATCTTTCACCGAGATGAGGAGCAGCCCATCGGCTCCGACTCCGGTGTGGCGGTCGCAGATTCGTCCCGTGAGAATACTGATGTCAGGAAGATGTTTGACCTCTCCTTCATCAACAATCAGGAAATCGTTTCCTAAGGAGTGGATCTTGAAAAATTTCATTCTGGAATCTTGAGAGTTCGGATGAGCTCTATGGGATCGCCCTCTGTTTCTCTTCGGATGAGCAGGATGAGACTGTCCCCTGAATCGAGTTTGTTGATGATTTTTCTGAGGTCGTTTACGTCTTTGACGGTCTGTCTGTTGGCTTCGATTATGATATCGCCCACTTCGATGCCTTTCCGGTCAGCCTCGCTGTAGCGGCGGACCTCTCGAATGAGCACTCCTTCCTCAGTTTGGAAGCCATAGCGTCTGGCTAAACGAGATGTCATGGTCTCCACAGTGATCCCGAGATCCTGTCCTGAAGATGTCTCCGCTTTTTCGACTTCTTCTCCAGTGGAGAGTTCCTCGAGCCTCGCGGTGAGTATCAGCTCTTTTCCATCTCGGATAACTTTGATATCGACTTTTTTCTTGGGTTCGGTTTCCGCGATCTTGAATGACAGGTCATGAGAGTTTTTTACGGGTTGGCCGTCGAATTCGACAATGACATCGTACCGCTCCAATCCCGCTTCCTCTGCGGGTGTTCCGGGTTCGACCTGTTCGATCAAGGACCCTCTCCTGGATTTCAGCTTCAAAGCTTTTCTCTCGTCCTCAGTGATATCTCTCGGCCTTACGCCCAGATACCCTCTGATCACTCTTCCTCTGTCTTGAAGTTGTCTGACTACTTTCCGAGCCAGGTTGGAGGGGATAGCAAACCCGATCCCGATATTTCCTCCTGTTGGGGAAGCGATCATGCTTGTGATCCCGATCACTTCTCCTCTCATGTTAACCAGCGGGCCACCGCTGTTCCCGCGGTTTATAGCGGCATCAGTCTGGATGAAATCCTGATAGGAGGGAGCCGTCGAACTCTGGATGAGCTGCCTTCCTTTAGCGCTCACGATCCCCGCTGAAACCGTGTGTTCGAATCCCAGGGGATTGCCTATGGCGAGAACCCACTCACCGACTTTCAATCGGGCAGAATCACCCAGCTCGGCAAACTGCAGGTTTTTTTGAATGACTTTCAACAGTGCCAGATCCGTCGGGGGATCTGATCCCACGACCTCAGCCTTATATTCTTCGCCCTGGAGGGAATGGATGATGATTTTCTCGGCATTTTCCACGATGTGGTTGTTGGTCAGTATGTATCCATCAGAGCTGATGAAAAAGCCAGTTCCTCTGACTTCTGCGCGGTATTCTCTCTCCCGGCCTCGAGGAATCCCGAAGAATCTGTTCCAGAAATCGTCTCCCCAGTCATCCCAGAGACCTACGACGCGTCTTGTCTCCACTCGTTCTGCAGTGATTCTCACAACAGCTGGACCCACCATATCTGCGACACTGACAAAGTCTAAATCTTTTTGGACTTGAGGAGCCGGGGATGCGTAAAGGATTGATGGGGAGGGGGGAGGTTCGTTCAAGAAGGTGTCCGGCACATTTCTCTCTGGCAGATAGACAAATATGTAGCCTGCGAGCAGGATACCCAGGAAGAAGCTGAGCATGGCCAACAGAGCAGTCTTTTTCATTTTTTCGTCCTCCTAATCTCTGAGGTAATAAATTATCATACTGATATGAAAAATTCAATCAGCCCACTTATTGTAAACTCAGGAGAGGAGGAAAAGTTGCATTAAAGACGCGATGGAGATATCATCTGATAAACCGAGGATAAGGCAGTGCGGGAAGGTATTCTGATCGTTTTTGAAGGCATTGATGGAGCCGGCAAGTCGACTCAGGCTGAAATTCTGATGAACAAGCTCAAGGGACGGGGATACGCAGTCGTCTATTTCCGCGAACCCTCAGGGGGAAAATGGGGCCTGGAGATAAAAAAGAAAGCGGCTCATCCGGATTCTCTTTCACCGGAGGAAGAACTTGATCTGTTCCTGAGGGATCGCAAAGAAAACGTGGAAAAAAACTTGAAGCCCGCGCTGGAAGAGAAAAAGATTGTCATCCTGGACAGGTACTACTTTTCTACGATAGCCTATCAAGGGGCAAAGGGGATAGACAAGGAACGGATCAAGAGGGCCAACCAGGAATTCGTCATCGAGCCTGATCTTGTGTTTTTTCTCGATGTCGATCCCCGGAAAGGTTTAGACCGTATAAAAAACCGCAAAAAGAAGGACAGGCTTTTCGAGCGGGCCGAGTATTTGGTTAAGGTCCGTGAGATATTCAGAGGTTTCAGAGGTGAGACATTTTTTCATATAGATGCCTCGAAGCCAAAGAAAGAGATCAGCACAGAGATTGAAAAGATTGTCCTTCACTTCCTCGCCTAAACTATAGCCAACGGGGATTAAATTTGCTATATTTGATTTCATGGGACTTATTATTCGAATACCCCGGAGAAAAAAGCGTGTCCGGCAGCCGCTCATAGAGATTCCTCGAGTCGAAAAAGCCAAAAAACCGCTTAGGCGGGGAATTCTGAAGGGAGTATTCCTTTTCGTGCTCTTTTCCGCAGCCTGTGGTCTTGGAGTGACCTTCGGGACACTTTTTGCCATCAGCCAGAACCTTCCCTCCATTTCCCTTCTGGAGGAATTCGAGCCCAACATCATCACATACATCTATGCGGATGATGGAGAGGTCATCGGAGAGTATGCCATAGAGAAGAGGATCGAGGTTCCGCTGGAGGAAATCCCGGATGTCCTGATTGATGCGATCCTTGCCACAGAGGACCCGCGGTTCTACTACCACGGCGGGCTCGATTGGCGGGGAGTTTTGCGCTCCTTGTGGGAAGATATAAAGATTAAGCTGAGGGGAGAAGGCAGAAAGCTTCACGGGGCGAGCACCATCACCATGCAGCTGACCACGGATCTTTTCCTCCATCGCAGGCAGACTATCCGCCGGAAGCTGAAAGAGATCATGCTTTCGCTTCAGATCGAAAAAAAGTACACAAAGCGGCAAATTCTGACTATGTACTGCAATCAATTCTGGCTCGGTGGTGGAGCCTGGGGAGTAGAAGCGGCATCCCAATTGTATTTTGGGAAGCCTGTGTCAGAGTTGAACCTGGAGGAGGCGGCGCTGATCGCCGGAATGCTCAGAGGCCCGGCTGTTTATGATCCTTATAAATATCCGGATAATGCCTTTAATCGCCGCAACCATGTACTCAACCGTATGGTTGTGGAAGGATTCCTGACTCCTGCCGAAGCGGGAGTGGCCATGGCGCAGCCGCTCGAAGTCCTTCCTCAGCGCAGAGAAACCACTGAATTTGCGGCTTATTTTAGAGAAGAAGTCCGCAGATATTTGATGGACAATTATGGAGATGACGCGGTTTACAGGAGAGGACTCAAGGTTTACACAACGTTGAATCCCGCGTATCAGAGATATGCGGAGGAAGAGCTTCTGAGCTGGCTCAGAGTGCTGGATAAAAGACAAGGCTGGAGGGACGACAAGCGAAATTTACTGGACGAAGGGGTGGAGTCACTCGAAGAAATAGATGCCAGCTTGCTCCAGGACTGGCCCCCCTATAGCTGGTCGAGGACATCCCTGGAAGAAAATGAAATCATAGAAGCTCTGGTTTTGTCGGTCGAGGACGAAGAGGCGTCCATAAAAGTGATGGATTATACGGGACTTTTGATGATGAATGACGCCACGAAAAAGTGGACCAAAGCGGAAACTTTGGGTGAGCTTATCAGAGAAGGTGATGTGATTCATGTCGAGGTCCGATTGATCGAAGAGGAGAGTACGGACCTCGAAAGCTTCCCTGAGGAGGAAAGCGCAGAACCCGAAGTCTCTCTCGATGAGGGCAGCACTAGACTCGAAGCCACGCTTGAACAGGAGCCCTTGCTCGAGGGCGCCTTCCTGGCTGTAGAGCCCCAAACCGGACAGATTAAAGCCATGGTGGGTGGTTATTCATTCCGGAGAAGCGAATGGAACAACGCCACGCAAGCCATGAGGCAGGCGGGTTCAGCCATCAAGCCCCTTCTGTACACCGCTGCCATAGATTCACGCATGTTAACGCCTGCAAGCGTGATCATCGATGAGCCCACTGACTTCTTCGACAAATGGTCAAACCAGCCGTATTCACCACCCAACTATGATAACAGATACAAGGGCGCGGTGACGGTCCGAAGAGCTCTGGAGCAGTCTCGGAACGTCGCGACGGTCAAACTCCTGGAATCGATCTCTCCTCAGAGGGGTGTGGAATACATCCGGAAATTCGGGATCACTTCAGCCTCTGTCTATCCCTATCTGTCCCTGGCCCTGGGAGCGCCTGATGTGCGTTTGATCGAGATGGTCTCCGCGTACTCCACTTTTCCCAATAAGGGCATTCGGGTCAGACCTTATTTCATCACTCGGATCGAAGACAAGGATGGGAACATCCTCGAAGAAGCCAGGGTTGAATCGGAAGAAGTGATCTCTCCGCAGGTGGCCTACATGATGACCTACCTGCTCCGGGGAGTCGTGGAACATCAGGGAGGAACGGGTTGGCGCGCGAAAAGGCTCAACTGGCCCCTGGCCGGGAAGACTGGGACAACAGATAATTACTCCGATGCCTGGTTCATAGGATTTTCTCCGTCCCTGTGCGCCGGTGTTTGGGTCGGACATAAAACAAAAATGACTATAGGAGAATACCAGTCTGGGGCTGTGGCCGCCCAGCCTCCTTGGGTGGACTTCTTCGAAAAAGTCATCAGAGATAAGAAGAGGAAGGCCGAAGAAGAAAGAAGAGCAGTCAAAGATGTCATCTCCGAAGCACTGGGGAGAAATATCGGAGAAACCCGAGAGAGGGATTCAGATGAAGAGCCCCTTGTTTTCGAAGAATTCGAGATTCCCCCGAATCTCTCGTTTGTGGAGATTGACATCAAGACCGGCTTGCTGGCCACGCCCGATTGTCTTTTTCCCTTCACAGAGGTTTTTTTCCCCGGCACTGAGCCTGACAGATGGTGTTCACTCGAGGACCATTTGCGGGTTCTGGATTACTACGATAAAAAGAGATAACCCCTAGAAATAAACAGCCCAAGACGCAGGAAGACGCCCCTCTTTTTTCGATCCTTTGATTCTGGATGATTTTCTCAGTTTGGAGGAGTCTGCGCTCCGGAGAGAGATTTAAGTGAGCAGTGAGAGGAGCGGAAGCCGGTCTACTTTTTCTTTCTGACGCTGCGGGATTTTGAGGAAGATTGGGAAGAACGAGAGGAGGAAGATCTCCGCGCGGATCTGGAAGAAGACCTGGATCTGGAGGTCGAGCTGATCCTTTTTGATCCAGAGCGCCCGGAACTTCCGCGGGACGAGGAACTGATTTTCCGTGTCTTGCTGCTTTTCGAACGGTCTTTGGCAATACGGTTGACTACGGAGTTCGATTTCCGTGTTGTTATTTTCCTCGGGTAATTCTTGGCACTGATTTTGGATGAAGACGGATACCCGTATTTGCCTTTCTCAACGGTTCTTTTCGAAGAAGTACTGGAATTCGATCCTTTGCCTGAGATGTTTTTTGCTGTTCTTTTCACATCCCCAGGTTCAGTATTCCGGCCTGTTGATTTAGACAGTCGTTTAGCATCTCCACGTCCTGATGATCTCTCGGTTTTCCGGAGCAGGAGCTTATTTCTTTCGAGTTTTTCAGGAGTGATCTGGCTCGATCCCGGCCTGACAGGTGGTCTCTTGCTGGAAAGACTGATTTTGCCGAGTTTTCTGACGGAATCTTGCTTCAGAGCCACCCTGGAAATCCTCGGAGCCTTGAGCTGATTTTTGTGGATCACGGTAAGCGCGCGGGAGCTGCTGGGATAGTTTGATTCGCGGTAACGGGGGTAATAGTAATTGTTGATGATGACACCCGGATAGCCGTAGTAACTGAGCGGGGCCCAGCCGTAGTAGCCGTAACCCCAGTACCAGTGAACCCAGGCAGGTCCCCAAACGGTCGTGGGGATCCAATACCAGCCGAGTCCGTACCGCCAGTGCCATCTTCCATAATGGAAAGTGCACCATCCCCAGGGTTCATAAGGAACCCAGGTCCATCCGCAGAGTGGAATCCAGATCCACCGGCCGTCAAAATACGGACGCCAGAATGTGGAAACTCTCTTGGGAACCCAGACATAACCATAAGGAGAGACGTAAACCCATTGGCCGTAGGCAGCCAGTTCATACTCAAAATCTTCCAGTTCTTCGGGGAGGTATCTCTTGGCCAGGTATCTTCGGATCTCAGAATCCCTCTGAGCGCTCCATCTGTCGAAACTGTCCTCAGCCACAGCCATAAATCGAGTCGGGCGGGAGGTGAAACGGGCATTCGAGACTTCAAGCCTCTGTTCGTCTTTGATCAAGACCGATCCTGTTTCTCCGGCCGCTTCGACAATGCCTGAAAAGACGAATATCTCGGTTTTGCGGTTCTCTCTGACATCGATCCTGTAGAGTCCGGTATCCAAGACATAAATCGAGACATCAGAGGTGTGGATCTCGATATCCTTCTCCTCTTCTAATGACTCCACATTGAAGTAGGCATTTCCTGCCCAGATGCGGACTCGGACAAGGCCGAAATCCTTTTTCGGCAAATTCATGAAATCGATTTTTGAATTTTTATCGAGCCTTACGTAATTCCCGTTTCCCAGGTAGATTTCCGCCCGTCCATCCGTTGTGCCCAGCCTGTCTCCTTCGGTGATCGGCGTGTTCACTGCGGCTTCCTCAAAGCCGAGGTCAGCGGCTCTCTGGATGTAGGTAGTTCCCGTTGTGTAACTGAGCCGTGCAAACGAATTGTTCGTGTATTCTGTCTCTTCTGCAGACAATGGAGATAGAAAAATCAATAATGCGGGAATCAAAAAGATAATTTTTTTCATTTTTCTTCTCCCTTAATCCATTTCTCGCATATCACATTAAATTATTATGCAAATCCTATGCCAATTCTTTTCCCCTAAATCCTATAAAATATGAAGAAAATTTGTGTCCTTATATGATGACGGATGTCAGAAGATGGGGACGTTTGGCCTATAATTTCCAGAACTGTTTTTGGGTATCGAATACCGGCGCCAGCTCCTTTTCTGTGATGGGGGAGACGTCCTCTCCGATTTCTGGTTTTCCCCCCTTTCCGCCCAGGTGAAGCAGAACCTGTTTGACTCCTTCACTCAGCCCCTGCAGGTCATAGCCTCCCTCGAGGGTGAACAGGATCCTGTCTTGAGAGAATTTATGAGCCACGGACATGAGTTCTGAGGTGAGCGCTCCGAATCCCTCAGCGCTGATCAACATTCCTCCCAGAGGATCTGCCTTATAAATATCGAATCCAGCGGAGACGAGGATGAATTCCGGCTTGAAATCAGAAGCAATCGGGGAGAGGATTTTTCTGAATATGGAGAGATAGTCCTCGTCTGTCTTTCCCCCAGAAAGAGGGACATTCACTGTGAATCCCTTCCCCTTATCCTGACCGGTCTCGTCCCAGTATCCTGTTCCCGGATAATGAGGGAATTGATGAGTCGAGAAATACAGGACGTCACTCCGGCTGTAGAAGGAATTCTGGGTTCCGTTTCCATGATGAAGGTCCCAATCGATCACGAGTATACGCTTGATACCGTGCTTTTTGACAAGGTGCTCGGCTCCGACAGCCACATTGTTGAAGAGGCAGAAGCCCATGGCGCGGGAGGCTTCGGCATGATGGCCAGGAGGCCTGACGATGGCAAAACCGTTCTGGATCTTTCCCTCCATAACCAGGTCGATGGCTTTCAGAAGGCCTCCTGCGGCGAGCAGGGCGACTTCGTATGAGCGAGCAGAAGTGGCTGTGTCCGGATCCAGCTGCATTCTTCCTTTACCGGATGTTTCTTTGATGGCTTTGATGTATGAGGAGGTGTGAACCATCTGGATCTCTTTCTCTTTGGCTGGACGGGGCTCTATCTCTGTGTAAGGAAAGGAGATATCTTTTTCCACCATGCGGTAGATGGCTTCAATCCTTTTGGGATTTTCCACATGGAAGCCACCCATGTCGTGCTCCATGTAACGCCAGTCCTTGACAATTCCTGTTTTCATGCAGTCCTCCTGTCTTTAAAGAATGCGCTCAATTTTTCAGGCGAAGGCCGTGGAGTCATGAGGCTGACTCCGATGAGAAGAGAGAGGGAACATATCAATGCGGGATAGATTGCAGGAATGCCCAGCGGAAGGTGCCCCTGAATTTTATTTGCGACTTCCCAGACAATGGTCATGACCAGCCCGCCCAGGATAGACATGACTCCTCCCTGGACAGAGGCTCTTTTCCAGAAAAACACTGCGATCAGGGCCGGAGTGATCCCGGCACCGTAGACTGTGTACGCGGCGTAAGCCGCATCCAGAATACGCGGAAAAAAGGAGATCAGAGAATAGGCAATAAGCCCGAGGACAATGACCGTCAACCTCGAGTACAAGATCATTTTTTTATCCGGGAGCTTGGGGTTGATGAACCGCTGGTAAATGTCCCGGATCACATTCGTGGCGGGGACGAGAAGGAAGCTGTTCGCTGTGGAGATGATGATGGCCATTATGGCCACAAGAAGCAAACATCCCACTACAACTGGCACTCCCTTGTGGGCGACAAGGAGGATGATCTTTCCAGCTTCTTTAGCTTCTAAGCCTTTGAAATAACTGCTTCCTATAACTGCCAGGCTCTGAAGAGTCACGCCGAGCAGGATGACTCCCAGAATCCAGCCCACAACAGACTTTTTCGCTTCCTTCTCGTCCCTTGCCGAAAAAAAGCGCTGATAGGTGTTGGCCATGCCCAGAGCCAGGAGGAAAGTCGGGACAAAGTATCCCATGGCCTGAATCCAGGTCATGTTGCCCAGGAAAGCTTGACTTCTCGGGGTAATATGGGCAGTGATGTACTCCATCCCCCCCACATGCTTTATCAGAAACGGGACGGCAAGCAAGATTCCAACGATCATGATGATCCCGTTAAATATATCCAGGTAAGCCACGGAGATCATGCCCGCGAGCAGAGTGTAAGTGATGACAAATAGGGCGACGATAATGATCCCGGATTTGATGGAGATCTTTCCTTCGGTAATGATGTTCAACACCCAGCCTCCGCCCCGAAACTGGTAGCTGACAATCGTGACATAGGCGATGATCGTGGTGATCGTCGCGAGGATTCGGGCCCATTTGTTGTACCTGGCTTCCAGGATATCCGGAACCGTGAACTGGCCGAATCTTCTGACTCTTGCAGCGATGAAAAAAACAATAATGATCCCCAGCCAGCCGCCGGCGCTCCCGATCAGCGAGGAATAGCCGTGATTGTAACTGAGGTCAGAAACGCTGAAAATATCCCCAGAGCCGATCCAGGTGGCCAGAAGGGTTCCCACGAGGACAGGCGCTGTCAGGGTTCTTCCCGCAACCAGAAAATCTTCCTTTTTTTTCAGCCTTTTGGTCAGGTGAAGCCCGAACAGAAAGAGGATGAAAAGGTAACCCAAGATTGTGAACAGATAGACCATTTTCCCTGTTCTTCCTTTCTGTATTTATGGAGATTTCAGATCAATCATCCGGACCATTTTAAATGATCTCGCCATCAAATCCGTTATCTCTGTGATATGGATATCTCTCTGATTTGTTCGAATAATTTGGCTAAGTCTGAGCCTTTTTCTTTTCAGGGAAGAATTGTTCCAGTTCCTTTGGCGTTGGTTTTTTGGTCAGAAGGCTGACGATAATCAGCGCGCCCAAAGAAACGGCCAGTGCGGGGTAGATGATCGGGATTCCCCAGGGATCTCCGTCAGGAGCCAAGTGGGGGGGAAGGACTTCAGCCAATATTTTGAGGCCGATTGTGGCCACTGTTCCAGAGATGATAGAGACCAGCCCTCCCATTTTTGTCGCTCTTTTCCAGGCCAAAGCCGCGATTAGAGCGGGCGTGATGGCCACTCCGTAGATCGTATACGCGAAATAGGCCATTCCGAGCACCGAAGTGAGTTTCATGGCCAGAAAAAAGGCAATCACGCCAAGAATGACCACAAGAACTTTCTGGAGAGCCACCATAGTGTTTTGCTTGGGTTTTGTCTTTTTAAAGCGTTGATAGATATCGCGCATAACGGTGGTTGTCGGAGAAAGGAGATAGTTCATGCCTGTGGATATGACCACAGCGCAGGCGGCGCCCAAAAGGAGAATTCCGACTGGAGGAGGAACCATGTGTTTGGCAGCCAGGAGCACGACTTTTCCGCCTTCCTTGGGGATGGTCAGATCAAGCTGGTCCTTGAATTTGCTGTAAGCGAGAACGGCGATAATAACCACGACGGTTTCAACGAACACAGTTCCGATCGTCCAGAGAAGGACAGCTTTTTTAGCGTCTTTGGGTGTTCTGGCACTGTAAAATTTTTGATACATGCTCTGCACACCCATGAGAAGAAGCATGGTGGCCAGGAAATAGCTGCCCACTTTGAGATAGGGATGCGCTCCGAACTGTTCGTTGACCACAGCAAAATATCCGGGATCGAGGGATTGAGTGACCTGCGCCCACCCTCCGGTTGCGAGATAAACAAATGGGACAGAGAGCATGCAGGCGAGAAGGATGATGATTCCGTTGGGCAAATCGGTGTAGGCGATGGCGATCATTCCACCGACGGCCGTGAAAAGGATAACGAAAACCGCTGCGATAATCGTACCCACAGAGCTGGGAATAGCGCCGTCTGTGGCCACGTTGAGGATGAAGCCTCCGGCCACAAACTGGTAGGAGACGATGGCGGTGAAGGAGATGATCAAAGCGATGGCTCCGACTATCCTCGCTGCCGGTCCATACCGGACTTCGAGGATATCGCCGATGGTGTACTGGCCGAATGTCCGGACTTTTCCGGCCAGAAAATAGATGACGACAATTCCGACCCAGGCACCGGCGGCCAGCCAGAGAGCCGAAAAGCCTGCCTTGGAAGCGAATTCCGCCCCAGCAATAAAGGTGCCCGACCCGATCCAGGTGCAGATGAGAGTGAAAACCATAACTCCGGTTTTCAGGCTTCGGCCCGCTACCATGAAGTCTTCCTGGCTTTTAACGCGTTTGGCTCTGTAAAAGTTAAATCCCGTCAGGATTAAAAGATAGGCAAGAATTATCCAAAGATAAATAGACATGGAATCCTCCTTCCTTTTTGGACCTTAGATCTGTGAATCAATCTGATCATCCTGTTCGCATGTGAATCATTATGGACATGCTGCGGGCTCATGGAGACGGAAATCTTCTTAATGATATCCAGTCTTTTATTTAATTCAAGCGTTTTTTAGCTCGCTTTTTTCTCTTTCTTTTCTAGCTGAAGTGAATAGAGGCTTGTGATATTCGGCTCGGCCATGGTTGTTCCGTGGATATAATCGGCAACCTCCATGGTTTTGGTGTTGTGTGTGATGATGATGAACTGAGTCTGGTCCTTGATTTTTTTCATCAACTCGAGAAACCTTGTTAGATTCACATCGTCCAGGGCGGCATCCACTTCATCCAGCACACAGAACGGAGTGGGCTTGTAGCGGAACAGGGCGAAGAAAAAAGCCAGGCTCGTCAAGCTTTTTTCTCCTCCGGAGAGAAGGGAAAGCGTCTGCACTTTTTTCCCCGGAGGTTGAGCCTTGATCTCCACACCGCTTTCTAAAGGATGGCTCTCATCTGAAAGTTTGAGCTCGGCCGAACCGCCGTTAAAGAGGATGGAGAAAACGTCCTGGAAATGCTGATTGACTTCTGTCAGAGCTTTCAGGAATTGAGACTTGCTTTCCTGGTCAATCTTCTTGATCGCCTCTCGTGTTGTATCGATGGAATCTCGCAGGTCTTTTTTCTGCTGTATGAGGAAGTCATAGCGCTTTTTCTGAATTCCGTATTCCTCCTCGGCCATCAAGTTGACGGATTTGAACTTTTGAAGCTTTTCCTCAGATTCAGCAAGTTTCCCCTCGATTTCGGCATCCGGGATCTTCTGTTCCGGGATTTCTTTTTTGACTTCCTGGAGGGTCTTTTTGAGGTCCTGCCAGCAGCTCTCCTCCAGGTTCGCCATATCCCTGTCTGTCTCGGCTTTGCTGATTTCCGATTTCATGCGCTCTTCTTTTTGAGTTTCGCTTTTTTCTCTCAGTTCTTCGACACTTTTTTCCAGGTCCTTCTGCTCTGCGGACAGCTTTTCAAGCAGGGATTCCTCTTGTGCGAGTTCTTTTTCTCGCTTTTCTCTATCTTTGTCGAGCTCTTTCGCTTGGCTTGATATGCGTTCAATTGTTTCTTTGATTTCGGCCTTATTCTTGTCACAGTTTTGGATCTCTGCCCGGAGAGAATTCTCTTTTGCGGCGAGGCTGGCCTCCCTCTCTGTCAGTATCTGAAACCGCTGCTTCAGGTTTTTGGTCTTTTCTTCCAGAAGATCAAGCCCTGCTTTCAGTTCAAAAAAATCTTTTCTTTTCTGTTCGTTCTTCTCCTGCTGCTGGACGATTTCCTCTTCCTGTTTCACCACTCTTTCCTTCAGCGCCCTTTCTTCCTCTCTGAATTTTTCGAGAGAAAGATTCTCTTTTTTTTGGGTCAACTCCTCTCTATCTCGACCCAAAGACTTGATTTCGTTATTCAGGATCTCGATGTTGGTTTTGATCTTCTCCGTCTCTGTCTGGTCATACTTTGTTTCCTTCTCGATTTCTTCGATCTTTCTTTCTTTCTGATCGAGAGTTGCGCGCTTTTTCTCAATCTCTTCTTCCAGCTTGTGTTTTGTCTTGTGATGCTCTTCAAGCTCCAGGCTCAACGGACTGATTTTTTTCTTCATCTGGCTGAGCCGCTGTTTTATTTTTTTGACCTCATGACCGAGAGTGAAGATTCCTTCTGTTTTCTGGCCCATTTTGAGGAGTCCGGAGGAAAGAAGCAGGTCTCCTTGAGGAGTAATGGTGTTGAGAGAGGGGTTGAGAAGCCAGAGCTGGATAGCGCTTTCCACGTCTTTAACGACCACCGCTTCTTGAAGGTGAATGCTGTCTTTGATTCGATGATCCATCTGGAGATAAGACTTGAGGAGCCCGAGCACTCGGGAATCTTCGAGGATTTTTGACGGCACGCCTGGTTTTTTACGAGGCGAAAGGAGGAGAAAATTTCCTCGCAATTTTTTTTGGGACAACAGCTTCATCAGCCCTTGAGCGTGAACGAGAGTGGCTTTAGCCTCGTCCTTCCAGAATACATCGATCAGCGGGGCATGTTCGGAGCCTGTTTTGATCGCATCCGCTAATATCCCCAGGGCTCCAGGAATGTCTTCAGACGCATCCGCATCTCGTTCTTTTTTCTCCAGCTTTTCCAGAGCCTGGAGATGATGAGTATCTTCTTCTTTTTTAGCATTCAAATCGGAGATTGTGCGTTCAAGGTTTTCGATCGAGGAGAGAACACCGTCCCGTTCCTTCTGCTGAGTGCTGACTCCCTTTTTCAGTTCAATCATAGAGTCTTTTGTCTGGAGGAGTTCTTTTCTTTTCAGTTCCAGCAGGCGCTTTTTCTCCTCGAGAACGGCTCGTTCGTTCGTGAGCTTTTCTGTAAGCTTTATCTCCTGACGAGAGAGAAGTTCGATCTCTTTTTCGAATCGGACGCTCTCGTTCTGGCATTCCGTATGCTCTGAGAGTTTCTGGAAGTATTCAGTCCTCAAATCTTCCAGGGAGCTTCCCCGCTCCTCCATTTTTTTCTGAATGGCCTGATTCTCTTTTTCGGCTTTTTTCAACGCAGCCTGTTTAGCTGAATGCTCCGCGTTTGTATTCTGGATGTTCTTTTCGACTTCTGCTTTTGTCCGGGCGACCTGAAGCTTTTCTTGTTTGACCTCTTCCAGGTCAGCAGTCGCTCTTTTTTTCTGTGCCCGGACAAACTCGATTCTTTTGGCTTCCTTATCCTTATCCGTCTCCAACCCGGAGATCTGCGACCTGAGTGTGTACAGGTTTCTCTGCTTATCTTTGATGGATTTCTCCAGGTCCCAGACCTCCTTCCTTTTGGCGCCCAGGTTCTTTTCTTCAGCCTTCAATAAAGAAGCGGCCTCTTTTTCCTGGTTCTGGTTTTGTTCATACTGTTGAGTGATTTCCTGAATTCTTTCCTCGATACGAAAGATTTTTTTACGGTAATGGAGAGAGGTGAGCTTCCGGATCTTTTCCCTCAATTTTCTGTATTTGATCGCGGCATTCGCCTGTCTTTGCAGTGAGTTTTTTGCTCGAGACACCTCGGAAATGATGTCTTCCAGCCGGGTCAGGTTTTGCTCGCTGATTTCCAGTTTATTCTGCGCTTGTCTTTTTCGGGTTTTGTAAAATGCCGTTCCAGCCGCTTCTTCCAGAAGCAGTCTTTTCTCCACTGGCTTGGAAGTGAGAAAGAGCCCGATCTGCCCCTGCTCGATAACGAAATATTCTTTTTCTGCGATGGATCGGCTCCAGAGCGCATCCTGTATGTCTTTCAGCCTGGTCAGTTTTCCGTTCATCCTGTACTCACTCTCGCCTGAGCGGAAAACGCGGTGATTGATAACCAGTTTTTCGGTTTCATCCGCCAGGGAAAGGGCCGCATCCGCCATCCCCAACGCCGGTCTTTTTGTGTTTCCGTTGAAGATGATGTCTTCGCTTCTCTCTCCTTTCAGGGACTTGGACCTCTGCCCGCCAAGAACCCACAAGAGGGCATCCACAATGTTGCTTTTTCCAGTCCCGTTCGGACCGACAATCGCGGTAATGCCGGAGTGGAAGATGATCTTTGTTTTTTCGGGGAAGGATTTGAAGCCCTGGAGTTCTATCTTTTTGATGAGCATGTTCTCAACTGCAATTTTCCTTGAATCTCAGAAATGATTTTCTGGGTTGTATCTGCTCAAGGAATAGCTATTTTACCCGATTTAAAGGGATTGTCAAAGAATAAGTGAGTTTATAGGAGGATGCGGCTTCTTTAAGCTGTTTCTAAGGAATTGTAGATCAGTTCTTGAAGATTTTTCACAAACTCCACCTTTTCAGGTTTAGTCGGATTGACTTTCTCGAACGTCAATGCCGGGAGGAACTCCACGATCAAATGTGGCTTTTTGTAGTTTTTGTTCCTAAGGAAGTGCAGGAGCCGTTTTATCGCCTTGTATATGAAAATTCTGTGAGCGACATACTGCCAGTATGTTCTTTTTGTGATCATCGGGGCCTCTTTCACAACGCTCGGAATGATCTTAACGACCTTGCCGCGCTGATAAAGGTTGCTCGCTAAAGTGGGAACGATCGTCTGGTATATGGGATTTTCAACTGTCGTGTGGGTGCGTCCTCCGCTGGGTGCAATGGCAAGGGGCATATCGTTTTCAAGGCTTCGGATGCACTCCAGATAGGCCTCTTTATTGGTTTTCCGCTTCCGGAGTCTATCCTCCTCTGAAATGGGCTCAAATAAGTCCACATGTATGACATTCAGCTTTTTTGCCTGGGCGATCACGTAATTCGTCAAAATTTGAACGACCATCCTGTACCACGGTTTGATCCACAATCTTTTGTGTGCCTTTTTTTGAAATCTGGGCGGGAAGACGGCGTCCTCCACTTCTCTGGAGAGTTTGGGATAGTACTCCCGGCTGGCGATCACGGTTTCGGCCAGAAACCGGATATTCGGCTTTTTCGGAGCCGCCAGCCCCAGATAAAACGGCTCCCCGCGGCGTGTGATGTGATTGTAGACATAGATTATCGGTCCATTGTGCGGGATGTTTTCTAGACCGACGACTTTGGGCTTGGGACAGATAGGGATTGTTCGCGCCAAGGTTCTCAAGTGCTTGTATGAGAAGGCGATCATCTCTTCTTTCCCGGCATCCCTTTGCCTATTATAACTCTTTTAGGAAAAATGAGAACTATAAGTTTTCAAGATGTTGGCAGATCCAGGCATTTCAAATCCATCTTGAATGTTCTTTTCGTTCTTGCGTGAACATTCGTAATCTCAATGTATACTCGTAGACAAATCAAATCAAGTTTTGTTTGTGTTTATGGGAACGTCCCCTAAAACTAATATTTTTATCTGCAATAGTATTATTAGCGTGCGGCTGGCAGGAATAAAAAGTACGTTAAGCTGAGGTGGCACCTTGGGGAACGTCCCCTATAGATTATTGGAGTTCTTGAAGCCCAAAAAGGCCTTGATCCGGGTGGCGGCAGAGTCCGATATGGAATAAAACGTGGGCAGGAAAAGCAGAGTGAAAAAGGTCGAGGTGGACAGCCCTCCGATGATGGCCACGGAAATGGGCGCCCACATCTGCGCTCTCCGACCGACGGCCTCGAAGAACTGAGGAAGCAGGAACGGAAGAGCCAGCGGCAGAACTCCGAAGATGGTTGTGATGGCGGTCATGATGATCGGCCGCATCCGGTCCTTCCCTCCCTGGATGATGGACTCGTTCTTTCCCATGCCGGATTTGCGCAGCGTCCGGATGTGGTCGATCAGGATGATCCCGTTATTGACCACGATCCCGAACAAAACCAACAGACCCAGGTAGGACGTGGTGTTCAGTGTGATGCCCGTTATTGTGAATATCATGGCTACACCGAATATCGCCAAGGGGACTGTCATCACGATCGTGAAGGGAGTCACGAATGATTCGAAAAGCGAGGCCATGATGATGTAGATGAAGACCAGGGCGAGAACGATCGCCAGAGTGGATTCCCCCTGGGATTCCCGAAAACGCCTCCATCCGGAGCCCAGGCTCCACGTGTATCCGTCCGGGAGTGTGACGGTGTTCATCACCTGACGAACATCGTTGGAAATGGCCCTCATTCCTTCCCGTTTAGTATTGATTCGGATGTTCAATTTTGATTTTTTATTCTCTTTGCGGATAGAAGTCGATCCCATCCGGTAGGAGATATCTGTTATTGCGGAGATCGGAATCCGTTTCGATTGGGTGGGAAGGCTGATGTTTCGAAGGTCTTCTTCGCTGAATCCCTCGTCTCCCTGGATTTTGAGGATGATATCGATTTCGCGGTTTTCGGTCTTGAACTTACCGATGGGCCGGTCGGAGAGAGACGAAGAAATTGTCCGTGCCACCATTTGACTGCTCACGCCCGAACTTTCCGCCTTCTCGCGGTCCACCTGGACCATGATCTGTGTGTCTCCGCCTTCCAGGTCACTGGTGATGTCCTCCACATTCGGGACTGCGCGGAGTTTTTCGATGACCATCGGAGCCAGCTCGGTCAATTTGGTGTAGTCCAATCCGATGAGTTCCACTGAGATTCCGCTGAAGTGCCCGCCACGGCCCCATCGCTGCCCGTATTCGTAGGTGATACCGGGCTTAACTGGCAGGAGCTCTTTGAGCCTCTCTTTGATCTCGGTCACTGATGGGCCTTCGTCTTTCAAATTCAGCTCAAGAGAACCGCGGTAGCGTCCCTGCCGCATGCGTCTTACACCAAATTCAGTGTTTATATATTCGATCGCCAGCTCTTCTTTATTAGAAAAAAGAATGTCCTCATAACGCAGGAAGAGGGCTTTCATCTCATCCAGGGTGAAACTGCGCGGCATATAGACCGAGATATCGATCTCCCGCTCGTCGCTGCGGGGCATATATTCCTGTTCGATGTTTTTCAGAACCTGGAATGAGATGAAGAAAATGCCTGCGGCCAATCCGACCATGAGAAGCTTTGTTTTCCAGTTCTTTATAGTGAAGCTGAGAACGCGTTCATAAAAGGAGGTCAGCTTGACCAGCCAACGGGCTTTTTCCCTGGTTTTACCTGCAAGAATACGGCTCCCGGCCAGCGGAATGAACGAGAGGGAAACGATCAAGGAGGCGATCATGGCCAGAGATATGGTCATCGCAAAGTCCTTCATGAAGCGGCCGAACCCGGATTGAGACACGAAGCTCAACGAGATGAATACGACCAAAGTCGAGAGGGTGGATGCGGTGACAGCCAGAACAACGTCGCCGGCTCCTTTCAGGGAAGCTTCCATCGGGGAATACCCTTTTTCCTGCCGCAGCCGGAAGATGTTCTCCAGCACCACAACGCTGTTATCCACCAGCATTCCCACGGCCATCATCAGTCCGCTCAGGGAGATGATATTGATCGTGATGTCCGCGTGAAGGACGGCCCGGTAAAGATACATGAAGCTGAAAGTAAACACCATGGCCATCGGAATGGCGATGGTGATGATGATGGTGCTCCGGAATTTTCTCAGGAAAAAGAGCAGGACAATGACTGCGAGCAGGCCGCCGATAATTCCGGAAAGAGTGAGGTCCTTGAGGCTTCTGAGGATATCCTCGGATTGGTCTCTGTAGAAAATGGTGGTCAGATTCTGGAGCTCGGGTTCAGTTTCCTTGATCCGGGCCATGGTTGCCTTAACTTTGTTGCAGACATCGACGATGTTGGCGTTAGAAGCCCGGTATATCTGAAAGCGGACAGTTTCATTTCCGTCCAGGCGGTTGAACTCCTCCTTTAGAGGATAATCGTAAGTCACGCGGGCCACATCCGCAATGGTCAGTCCCTTGTCGCTGACAGGGAGGTTTTTCACGTCTTCCAGGATCTTGAGTTCTCCTGGAATACGGGTCACATAGCGCATGGGGCCTTCTTCCACGTACCCGGCTGAGATATTGATGTTGTTGTTCCGGATGGTGTCGATCAGGTCAGCGATGCGGATAGAAGAGGAATAAAAGACCTCGGGTTTGAGGTAGATGGTCAGAACCTTGTTCCGGATGCCGCGGATGTCCACGTTGGCCACACCCTCTATCCGTTCCAGCTGCTGAGTGATATAGTTTTCTGACCAGTAGTACAGGTTTTCCAGGTCTCCGGGGAGGGATAAGCTGAAATTGATCACAGGCCGGTCGTTGAACGAGAAGCGGCGAATTCGGATATTCTCCACGTCGTCAGGAAGCTCGTTGCGGACGAGGTCGATTTTGTCGCGAATTTCCATGGTGGCCAGGTCCATGTTGGTTCCAGTTTTAAACTGCATGTGAATGTTAGAAGAAGATGAGGAAGAGGTGGAGCTGAGATTTTCGAGATTGTTGATCGTGGCCAACCGGTCTTCCAGCGGCCGGGTGATGGTGCGTTCCACCTCTTCTGGAGAAGAGGACGGATAGGAGATCTGCACCATGAGTCCGGGGAAAGATATGTCGGGCATCATCTCCAGGGGTAGCTTGAGGATCGATATGACCCCGATAGTGATGAAAATCAGCATGGCCACGATGATGGTCACAGGTTTTCGGATGGCAAATTGAGGTAAATTCATTATTTACTCGGTTTCACTTTTTCAGGGGATAAGCTCATTTTGGCGCTTTTCAGAAAGCGCAGCAAACGGCTTTCCTTTTCTTCGGATGTTGCGGTGTCCCGCACCACTGTATTGTAGACCAGAGGGATAAAAACCAGAGTCAGGAAGGTTCCGAAGATCAAACCTCCGATCAACGTCAGTGCCAGAGGGATGCGAATCTCGAATCCTTCATTGAAATCCAGTGCCATCGGCGTAAGCCCCAGAACTGTCGTGATTGTTGTCATCAGGATCGGCCGCCATCTCACCTGGGCAGCGGTTTTAATCGCTTCTATTTTTTTCAGTCCTTGGTTCTGCAACCTCCCGATGTAATCCACCAGCACAATGGCATTGTTCACGATGATGCCTGAGAGAATGATCAGGCCGATCAGCACGATCACGTTGATGGATATGCCGAACACAAGACCGACGATCACCACCCCGATAATGCCGAGCGGGATGGTGAACATGATGATAAACGGTTTTTTAAAGGATTCAAACTGGGAGGCCATGACCAGGTACACCAGAAACACAGCCAGAAAAATGGCGAAGATCATCGAAGAAAAGGCCACATCCTGCTCCATGCTCTGTCCCGCCAGGTAGATCGAGCACTCGGGGCCGCACTCTATAGTTGCGGCTGCGGCCCTGACTTTTTCTTTGGCTTCGTCCAGGGAGATTCCTGAGATGTTCCCGGTGATGACCGCGGATTTTTGCTGAAGTATGCGGCGAACTTCGGCGGGCCCTTCTTGGACGCGGATCTCGGCCAGTGCCTTCAACGGCACCATCACGCCCAGACCATTGCGGATGTTGATCCGGCTGATCTTGTCCACCCGGTCCCGAGAATCCTCCGAGAGGCGGACTCGAATATCAACTTCCCGGTCACTTTCGATGAACCGCGTGGCGACTTCTCCCTCGATCTTGTTTCTGATCTGAGATCCCACAGAGTTGATAGTCATGTCCTGAGAAGCCAGGACGGCGCGATTAAAAATGATCTGGATTTCGGGATAGCCTTCTTCCATGCTGGACTTCAAGTCGATGATTCCGTCCACTCCCCTGATTTTCTCCAGGAGTTCGTCGGAGACCTGCTTGATCTGATCCAGGTCGTTGCTCGACACCACGACTTCCAGCGGAGCTTTAAAGGAAAAAAGGCGGGGCTTGTACACTTTGACTTTGGTGGTCGGGAACTTTTCCAGGTCAGCCCGCACCCGGTCCATGATCCGGTCTTCCCGTTTTCCCAAGATGCCCGGTTTCAGGCGAATGACAAATTCAGAGAGGTTCTCTCTCTCTTCTTGAAAAGATATTCCTCCGCGGGATCCTTTCCCGATCAGCTCGTAGATGCTCTCTATTTCATCAAATTTTTTGAGAGACTCGGATATATCCGTGACGATGGCCTTGTTCTCTGCGAGGGAGGTTCCGGGCTTGAATTCGACATTGATCAGAAATTCTCCCTGGGAAATAACCGGGATCAGCTCCTTGCCCATGAAACGGGTCATAAAGACTGAGAGGGCGAAGAGCGCGAGGACACTGACAATAATGAGTTTTCTCCGTCTAAAAGTCGTGTCCTGTGTTTTTTTATAAGCGGTAAAGACCTGGTTGTACAGCTTATCCAAAGGCTTGAACAGAATTTTAAGAACTCTGGTCAGCCACTCTTTTGTGTTTTCACGACGCATGATCGAATTGAGCATCGGGACGAGAGTGAGCGATACGACCAGGGATGCGAGCAGAGAATAGGTCACGGTCAGAGCCATGTCCTTGAAGAGCTGGCCGGCAATGCCTTCCACGAACACGATCGGGAAAAACACGGCCACTGTGGTGAATGTGGAGGCGGTCACAGCTCCGGCCACCTCGGACGTTCCTTTAAAGGCGGCATTATAGAGTCCCTCACCTTTTTCCCGGTAACGCTGGATAGACTCCAGCACCACGATAGAGTTGTCCACCAGCATTCCAATTCCGAGTGCCAATCCGCCAAGGGAGATGATATTCAAGGAGATGTTGGAGGAATACATCAAGAAGAAGGTGATGATGACGGATATCGGAATAGCCGCTCCGATGATCAGAGTGCTTCGAAAATTTTTCAAAAAATAGAGAAGAACCAGTACGGCCAGTATTCCCCCGAAGATAGCGGTCTGTCTGACCTCATGGATTGTGTTTTTAATAAATTTGGATTGGTTGGTGATAACCAGATAATCCATATTCCTCGGTTTCAGAATGTTATTCCGGACCATTTCCAGCCTTTCGGTGACCGCATTGGCCACCGAGACTGTGTTGGCATCCGCCGCCCGGTAGATGGCCGCTTCAATGCATTCCTGGCCGTTGATGCGTGAGATGACTTTGCGTTCTTTGTAGCCGCGGAAGACTTCCGCCACGCTGCCGAGCGTGATCTGGACATCGCCCCGTTTTTCGATGATGATGTCTTTGATCTCTTCGACGGTCTTGAACTGGTTGACTGTCCGGACCAGAAACTGGCTGTCCTTTTGTTTGAGAATCCCTGCAGAGAGATTGACGTTTTCCTGTGCCAGGCGGTTGGCGACTGTGGTTATGGGGATGTTGAGAAGGCTGAGTTTTTGCTCGTCGATGTCGATGTGGATTTCATCCTCCAGACCACCAGAGATGGAACAGGCGGCCACACCCTCGATGCTCTCGAGTGATTGTTTGACCTCTCTCTCCGCGATGTAGCGAATATATCCCAGGTCAGGGTCTCCAGTCAGACCCAGCTTCATGATGGGTTCCTGGTTGGGATCGTACCGGAGTATGACCGGTTTGGTGGCTCCAACCGGGAGACGGAGGAGATCCAGTTTTTCTCTGAGTTTCAAGGTGGCAAAATCCATGTTGGTGTGCCAGGCGAACTCGACTGTCACCTCGGAGAGTTCAGCGCGAGAGACCGAGGAGATGCGGACGACATTGTCTACGACTCCGCAGGTTTCTTCGATGGGTTTCGAGATGATGTTTTCGATTTCCGAAGGTGCAGTACCAGGGTATTCTGTCTTGATAGTGAGAGTCGGATAAGAAATCTTGGGCAGCAGGTTCAGATTGAGTTTAGAATAGGCGATAAAGCCGAATATGACCGCAGCGACGGTGAACATAAAGATGGATACCGGACGATTGAGAGAGAACTTGACGATTTTCACTGGATCACGTTCACTCTTTGTCCGTCTTTAAGGCTTTCCACTCCGACAATAACAATGGTTTCCCCCTCTTCCAGGCCACTGAGCACTTCCACATCATCCTCCTCGGTCAGACCCAGAGTGACTTCACGCTGGAAGGCTTGGCCCCGATTCAGGACGAAAACATAAGTCAGATTCTGTTTATACAGGATGGATTTTCGGGGGATGACCAAAACGTTCTCTTTTATTCCGATAACAATCCGGGCTTCCACGAACATTCCCGGCTTTAAACGAAGAGAGTCGTCGAAGACCTCGATCGTGACTTTGACTGTTCCGGTCTCTACATCGATTCGGGGGTTGATCAATTTAACATCCCCTTTGAAGACAGTTCCTTTGATGACTTCAGTCTTGACTTCCGCGGGCATTCCGGTCTTCAGTTTGATGGAATCGGATGTGGGGACGAACACACGTATCAACAGGGGATTGAAATCCTCGATGGTGTAGACCTGCTGGTTGGCGTTGACGCGGTCACCCACTTCGATCAGACGTTCAGTGATGTAGCCTTCGGAGAGTGACCGGATTTTAGTCCAGTTCAGCTGGAGCTGGAGATTCTTGAAGCTCTCCATACGGTTCTGGTGATCGAGCTGTCGCTGTTTGTATTCTGCTTCTTGGGCCTGGAAATCCTGTTCAGAAATCAGATCTCGCTTCTTCAACTCCTGATTGCGGATGTAGTTTTGTTCGGATTCTTCCAGGCTGAGCTTGGCCTGCTCGAGTTCGATCTTGGCCTGCTCGTGGCTGATCTTTATTTCCGTGTCATCAAGAAGAGCCAGGATGTCGTTTTCCTTGATGTAGGCGCCCTCTTCTTTCACGATTTCCTTGACGTACGCAGAAAGACGAGAGAAGATCTCGATTTTCCGTTCAGGTTCCACGATGCCGTTGAGGACGAGGTAAGAGTTCAAATTTTTCAGCTCAACCGGTCCCACACTCACGGGAACAGCCTCACCTCCGCCGCCCTGGAATCGGGCAAGGATTTCCGGGATCTGGTCCTTGGGGATTCGACCGGATTTGATGGCCTCTTTCACCCGGTCGGGGATATCGAGCTTATCGATGTCGATATCCTCAACGTTTTGAGGTTTGGATCCGGGTTTTTGCCCGGGACTGTTTCGGTCTCCGCCTTTCGTGGAGGCTTTGTTGGACACCGGTTTTCCCTGTGGATTCATACTGCTTTCGCGGCTGTTGTCTCCTGATTTCCCGCAGCTCACATTGAGCGCCAGGAACGCCGCAAGTATAAAGATTGCTAATTTTCTCATTTGACTCACCTTGATGCCATTCTCTTCGTTTGTTTTGTCGAACGTTTTCTGTTTCCGGATCGATCTTTCCGGCTACTCTGCGAACGACCGCATATTCCTACGGTGTTTCTAGATGCGGAGATATGCACTTTTACTCTTAATATATTTTGACGAAAAAATGTGGGGTTTCTTCCCTGTTTTTCGACAATTACTATGCAATTTATATGATATTCTATTATGCCTCGAGAGACAAGTTCTTATCTCTTCAGACTATTTTTGAAAGGGAAGGCGGATTCGGAATATCTTGACAGTCCAGGCCAATTCCACTATTTTCTATCTGTTGGCAGGAGCGATCCTGCCCAGAGCCAGTGTAGCTCAGTGGTAGAGCAGCTGATTCGTAATCAGCAGGTCGAGGGTTCGACTCCCTCTGCTGGCTCTCTTTGTTATGGGGTAGTCAGCAAACAGGATTAGTCAACCTTAGCCAAAATTAGGCGATTTTGGCCAAATTCTGACACACCACTGACACACGGGGAGAAGTCTATTCATCTTGTTTGACATCAAATGTTTCCTATGTTATAGGTCAGAGAGTTACAGCTGGGGGATAAAATGAATCCAGCAAGAAGGGAAGATTTTCTGCTTAAGACGATAGAATGAAGTCCTTATATTTAGTATGAAAAGCTAAAATTAAGGAGATCAGAAATGAAGCGTCCCTACAGAATATTTCTGTTAAGTATCTTTATCGTTCTGTTGATTCTTATTTCATGCAGCAAAGAATCCAAGCCTTATGCCAGCATTGAAGTCATTGATAGTGTGGAATATGTGCATAATCCTAATACTCCGCACTTCCCTAACAAGACTGTCAAATTTGAAGAAGAGTTGTCAATCGGGGGGGAAGATGAGAAAGGCAATGTCATTCTATTTAATGCTTGGGATTTTACTGTTGATGTAAATGAAAACATATACATCTCAGAGGGACACTCGATAAAAGTATTTGATTCACATGGAAATTATCTTCATTCGATTGGAAGAAAAGGACAAGGACCTGGAGAATTTCAATGGATTATGTCCTTCTCTTTTTTACCAGATGGACGATTGTTTGTTATGGATTTCAGGTCATTGCGAACAAGCATATTTTATTCTTCTGGACAGTTCCTTGACAGCCATCAATGGAAACAAAATCTCTATCTCAACCAAATACTATTAACCACAAATAAATCATATATTCTCGAGGTAACCATCTTTGGCGGTCCAACCAGAGAGAGGAAAATATCTGTTAATGAATATGATTTTAAAGGAAACTTAGTTCGCTCACTTGGGGAGTTTGTATCACAGAAAAGAAAAGCTCATGACGAAGGAATTTATAGTGTTCCGATTCCCGAATCGCCTAAATCCATATTTGCAGGAGACATGACACATCACTGCATTTATCATTGCCTGAATAATGAATATCTCATTGAAGTATATGACCAACAAACCGCCAAACCAATCCGAAAGATTGACCGCCCTTATGAGCCAGTTCCTTTCACAAGCAAAGATAAAGAAGTTTTTTTAGCACGGTATGAGAATCATAGAATCGAGATTATGAGGAAACTTGCCAGAGAAGTTGATTTTCCAAGCGTTAAATCCGTTACATCTCGCTTATTTACCGACGACGAGGGAAATCTTTGGGTGAAAACAAATGAAGCCAGAGAAGATAGCGATAATACTTCTACAGCCTATGATATTTTCAATAAAAAAGGTATTTATGACACAAGGGTTTGGAGTGACCTGGAACCTGCGGTTATTCTTAAAGGAAAAATGTATCGGATTCACACGGATGAGGAAACGGGACTTAGATATCTGAAGCGTTATCGAATGATTTGGCGTGAGTAGATATGAAGAAGAAGTGATGCCGCAACTCAGCATGGAGCTAAAGCCGAAGGAAGATAAATAAAGGCTGGTTCCTTCCAGGCCTTTCTTACATACCCAATGAAAAGTAAAAAATTTTAAGGAAGGGAAAATGAAAAAATTACTTATAGTCATTCCTTTGGTCTTTCTACTTTGGTTCACTTTCAGCTGCCAGAAACAAGGACAAGTTGAGCGGATTATGGAAGATGGAGTTGAAGTTGTTATTAATCATTTGGAACCTTACAAGGTAAAAGGACAGCCCGATTCTCTCATCCTTGAAAAGGAAATTTCAATTGATATGGAGAGGGACGATATTGCTGAGATTGGCTTGCCTGATGTACACTCAGTTGATGCTGATTCTGATGGAAACATCTATTTTCATAGATTCAGAAGCTCTGAGAATTTCATATTTAAATTTGATAAGAATGGAAACTTCATAAAGTCATTCGGGAGAAGAGGTCAAGGACCTGGCGAGATTCAAATGGTGTCCTATTTTTCAATCGACTCAAAAGATAATATTATCATTTCTGACCGCGCTAATGGAAAAATAATATTTTTCAATACCAATGGAGAACTCAGCCAAGAAATCAGTTACGGTTTGAATATTACCGACGCCATCCCTCTTGAAAATGGAAAATACCTAGTAATTCGGCGAATAAGGGACGATTCTCAGCACTCTATTCCTACTAAGCTAATCTTATGTAGTGCTAAGTTTGAGGAATTAAAAGAATTGGATGTCTACAATCAACCTCTTTTTTGGGAAGGGGGGAACAAGATGCCATATAGAGCATTTCTTTATATGTGGAGACTAACAAAAGACAAAATTTACATCGGAAATGAACAGAGAGACTATGAAATCTTAACCTACGATTTAGAGGGGAACCTTTTAAGAAAAATAAGAAAAGAGTACGAGCCTTCATTATTACCCGATGATTTGAGAAAAGATGCGGAGGCAAGTTTATCAGATAACCCAAGTAGAAAACAATGGTTTTATGTTCCAAAAGAAATACCTCCTTTTAACACATTTTTTATAGACGATGAAAAAAAGCTCTATGTCATGACTTATGAAAAAGGATTTAATGAGGGAGAATATATCCATGATGTTTTTAATTCAGATGGCATATATGTTTCAAGAACAAGTCTAAAAAGTTACGGGAAATTGGGGTGGGAGCTGGAACCTCTATGGGCGGTTGCCAAAAATAACCGGCTTTACTGCCTCAGGGAAAAAGAGAGCGGATACAAAGAATTGGAGGTTTATAGAATGAGATGGGAGTAATGCGACAATTCGGCATAAAGCTAAAGCCGAAGGAGAAATAAGTCGTTAAGCAGCTATATCTTTGAACTTCTCTGAGGCTGGTTCTCCGCCAATTCCCCAGTGCGACTTTTGGACTTCGTGTACAATCACTTCTACAGCCTGAGGGGGAATCCCTAAATCTGCAAAGACTTTAGTTATATTTTTTATTGTGGTTTTTGCCTTCTCCTGTCCGAAACCTTCCCAGACGTTTACATGAATAATGGGCATTTTCAACCTCCAAAGTTTTATTGGTAACCAATTTATTGATGATAATACTTTAATCTCTGAATTCTGAAAAATCAAAGAGGCTGGCTTTTTTTTACACGAAGGTCACGAAGATTTTATATAATCCTCTAAAAGGATGGGAAATCTGAAGTGCCTTGACAATGGAAAGTCAATCTTGAATAATCCGTTGCTGTGCAGTGTGTCTGATTTCGAGGCTGCAAACCTTCAATGAGAAAGTGGCTGTTTGTTCTGCTGTTCATCGCGGTTCTGTATGCGGTGTCCAAGTTGGGTGCCAAGCAACAGGGGAAAAGATACCCGGCCTTCAAGCAAATCTCCGAGACTATCACGATAATTGTCTGGGTAATGGTTGTGGCTTATGTCGTCGCCTTTCTCTACTGGCTCTACACGGTCATTTTTAAGTGATCCACCGGTCTTTTACACTCATGCAAATCATAATTTTTTACGCGAAGGATTTGATTTTCGGATTGATGATATTATAATCCTTGTGATTATGGGGAATTTACAATATGGGGAGTTCACATGGAAAAAATAATTCGTTTTAAACTGAATGGAAAGGATGTACGCCTGACTTCCTCTCCAGACCGCATGCTTCTCTGGGTATTGCGATCTGATCTTGAGCACACCGGGACAAAATACAGCTGCGGAGAAGGGTTGTGCGGAGCCTGCACTGTGATCGTGAATAACGAAGCGGTCTTGTCTTGCCAATATCCCGTTCAAGATGTGAGCGGAAAAGAAGTCATGACCATCGAAGGGCTCCAGCAGAACGGGAAACTCCATCCGCTGCAGACAGCTTTTATGCAGCACAATGCCCTTCAGTGTGGATTTTGCACTCCTGGAATGATCATGGGAGCCTACAGCCTGTTAAAAAAGAATCCTCAACCTTCTTACAACGAAATTGTTGAGGACCTGGAGAGGTATCTCTGCCGCTGCGGAAGTTATATCCGCATCATCGAGGCTATCCAAACTGCGGCCCGGACAATGAAAGGATTGAGACCATGAAAGACGACGAATTAACTCCATTTAATGAGGAAAAAGGCACAGAATCCACCAGGCTCGACCGCAGGGAATTTCTCAAACTCCTGGGGGGAGGAATCATCATCTCTTTCTCAGTCGGAGATCTTTTTGCCCTCCAGCAGAGACGGAGAGGCGGCGGATATCCAGAGGATTTCAACGCCTACCTCCGGATCGGAGAGGATGGGCGTGTTTCCTGCTTCACCGGTAAGATTGAGATGGGACAGGGTGTGATGACTTCGTTCGCTCAGATGCTGGCTGAAGAGCTCGATGTGCCACTTTCTCTCGTGGATATGGTCATGGGGGACACCGACCTCTGTCCCTGGGATTCCGGCACCTTCGGTTCAAGGAGCACGAAGTATTTTGGTCCTCCGCTGCGCCAGGCTGCCGCAGAAGCCAGGGCTGTTCTGATTCAATTGGCCGCAGAACATCTCCGCACATCTGAGGAAAATCTGATATCAAAGGATGGGATGATCTATATGCGCAGCAATTCGCAGATAAAGGTCTCCTATGCGCAGCTGGCCAAAGGAAAAAAGGTCGAGCGGCACCTCGAGCAAAAACCGCAGATCAAGCATTATTCAAAGCACACCATTTCAGGTAAAACAACAGACCGATTGGACGGGAGACAGAAGGTGACCGGAGAGGCGAAGTTTGCAGGAGACATCCGTTTGCCCGGGATGCTTTTTGCGAGGATATTGAGGCCCCCCGCTCATGGAGCCAAATTGAAAAATGTGGACACCTCTGCCGCTGAACAAATCAAAGGTATTCAGATTATCCGAAATAACGATATGATCGCCGTCCTCCACAAGCACCGGGATGTCGCGGACAGAGCGCTGGGATTAATCAAAGCCCGGTTCGAGCCGTCCACCTCCCAACTGGATAACACCACCATTTTCAACCATTTAAAAAAGTCTGCCTCTGAAGGAAACGTCGTCACAGAAGAAGGGAATATCAATGAGGGAAAAGGTCTGGCGAGCAGGACATTCGACAAAGCCTACTACAATCATTACGTCGCCCACGCTCCGCCGGAGAACCATACGGCTGTGGCCAAAGTAGAGGGGGACAAAGCCACAGTCTGGGCATCCACCCAGGCTCCCTTCAGAGCTCAGGG
>JABAOH010017631.1_pt1 | contig 35398 bp, 31 predicted proteins | sample 7062181 | NCBI WGS metagenome assembly JABAOH01 (sample SAMN14538630, study PRJNA623070) | marine sediment metagenome | biome: marine biome [ENVO:00000428]; feature: marine pelagic biome [ENVO:01000023]; material: deep marine sediment [ENVO:00002113]; isolation source: pool of 5 deep marine... | reverse complement strand
TGGGATTTCAAAGAACTTTTCTATTATAGAGTTCCTGTTGGAACGTAATTACCCAATTAGGTAATTTTCGACCATATTTATTAATTCCATTTGCATCTTTAAGCCTCTTTAGTTTAAATGATATCAATTAGTTAATAAGCTAAAGATGCAAATATACAATAAGTTATTTGTAAATCCAAGAAAATTATTTAGGTTCCGAAATTATTAGTTTACACCCTTTTGAACGTAACTCCATCCCATATTTTTTAGTTACTTATATTAATATTTCCCGAAGTGCATCTTCTGCTTCAGTATAGGTAAACTCATATCCAGCTTCTAATAATCTTTTCGGAATTGCCCGTTGTCCCGATAAAATCAACTCTTCTGCCATCTCTCCGAAAATAATTTTCAGCCAAAATTCAGGTACATAGAACCATGAGGGTCGTTTCATAACTTTTCCTAAAGTTTTGAAAAAATCTTTTGACTGCATCGGATTTGGTGATGCTAAATTAAAAATACCATTTAAATCCTCGTTCTCAAGCAAAAAACGAATTGCTTTTACTTCATCAACAAGATGAATCCATGGTAGCCACTGTTCACCACTACCCAGATGTCCACCGATAAAAAATCGAAAAGGAAGTAGAACTCGACTGAGAATTCCTGCTCCTTTTCCAAGAACAAGTCCAGACCGAAGGTAAATAATCCTTACTCCCATCTTCTCTACCTCTTTCACCGATTGTTCCCACTGATAAGCCACGTCCGCCAGATAGCCAGAGCCTTGCGAGGACGATTCGTCCAATAGCTCCTCACCGCGGTTTCCATAATAGCCGATTCCTGACGCTTGTAGTAGCAGCTTGGGTTTGATTTCTGCTTTTGCTACAGTTTCGATAATTGCTTTCCCAGCATTGAGTCTGCTTTCAAGAATTCGCAGTTTCTTTTTTCGTGTCCATCGGATTGAAGCGATAGGATCACCCGCAAGGTTTATAATTGCATAAGCATCATTTGCAAGTTCGACCCATTTTTGTGAGCTTTTACCATCCCACATGGCAGCTTTTATATGATCGCCAAATATATTTTTTGCTTTTTCAATATTTCGAGTCAGCACAAAAATATCATAGTTTGCAGCAATTAACTCGTTGCATAACATTTTACCAATAAATCCAGTCCCCCCGGGAACAATTATTTTCTTAGTCATGATTTCTCCATATTAAAATTCTAAATAAAAAGTACTCATTAAAAATGAATAATGTTCCTTTAATACCTAAAAATAAAAATGGGAGATATTATGACAATATCTCCCATTTTGTGACTTTTAATGAGAATATTTTTTATCTTAGCTTTTTAATAGTAATGTTCCCGTTCGTCGTTTCTAATAGAATCAGATCGCCGCCACCATTAATTTTTCCCTCGCTGCGAATGATTTCTTCGCGTCGCTCGCGTTTATCTTGGCCAGTATCTTTTTTTGATGTTAGCGGAAAGTCCGAATAGATGTCATAATCTCGCCAGGAAGTTCCGCTAATCTTAATTATTGCTGTAATGGTTGCTGGTAAGCTTTCCGGGATATAAAGAGTAAGGTCTCCGCCTGATGATTTCATATCCACATGATGATCTTTGGAAAAATCTTTCAAGGTCATTTTAGCTTCGACATCACCACCAGAGGTTTTGGCTTCGATGAAGCCTTGAATATCATCTAATTCAATATCTCCTCCAGAAGTCTTTGCATTGATCCCTTTCATTACATTGGATGCTTCAATATCTCCACCAGAAGTCTTGGCTTCGACTACATCACTAATATTTTTCAAATCTATATCTCCCCCTGATGTGGCTACATCAAGTTTGCCCTTGCTTCCATCAACTTCAATATCCCCACCAGAAGTATGGGCGTCAACTTCTGCTCCAATATTCGACAACTTAATGGTTCCGCCAGATGTATACGCAATCACTTTGGCGTTGTTATTTGTAATGACAATATCTCCGCCTGAAGTTTTTGCAGCAACTTCACCTTGAACATCATAAATTTCGACATCCCCACCTGAAGTCTTAATGCTCACCGCTTGTGTATTTTCCTTAACGGTTACGTCACCACCGGATGTTTTTGCTTCTACTGTTCCATCGATTCGGATTAAATCGATGTCGCCTCCAGAGGTTTTCAGCTCTACTGTTCCTTTTAAATCAGTAACAGAGATATCACCACCAGAGGTGACAATATCGACATTAAATTCAGAAGGCAAAACCACCTCAAACTTGCTGCTCATATAAGAACGATATCTATCTTCGCCACCGACTTTAATTATGTTGTCACTTTTTTGATAAATTACATCTGTCTCTTTTAGAACAGCTTTTGCTTCGGCTTCGGTGTAAACATCCATCTTACGAATCTCATGGATTTTTACAACATTTTTATCCCATGTCGTTATGAGAACATCCCCACGGATTTTTTCCATAATCAGGTTGCCGCCTTTTTTGACATCGAATGTCTTTTCAATTTCAGCAATATAGTAACGACCTTCTTTTCTTAGTTTTTCTTGAGAGAATATTAGTGTTGGAATCAAAATCAATAGACATAATGCGAGACCAAGTACAGACTTTAAATAATTCTTTTTCATTTTTAGACCTCCTTGATTATTTTTACTTTTGTTAATATTAAATTTACTCTATTTATTTGAAATTAATCTCTTATTTAATTCCTAACGGATAGAATTATGTAAAATATGATTATTCTGATAAAACCGGATTTTCAGTACGTTCTAATATTTGTCTTGCTTGGGTTCGAATATATTCACTCGAATCGTTCCTTGCAGCATTGAAAATAACGGGAGCAGTCGAACCGTTATTAACTTTACTTAATCCTTTAAAGGCTTCGATTCGAATCGCAGAGTTTGAATCATTTAATAAAACTTTGATAAGAACGCTGGTCAACATATCTTTAATATCTGGCGTTATCGGTAACACTGTCAATAATTTTACTGCTTTTAATCGTATTCCTGTATTTTCTTCCTTATTAATCAAATCAGATAAAGCGTTTATCACATTTTTATCCAGAGTTTTGGTCTTCTCAAGTGCTCTGACAGTTTTTAAACGTATATTGGGACGTTCATCATACATTAAAGTTTGTGCTAACAAATGTTGAATTTCTGGCTTTTCTAAATCACCCTCAATGGTAACTTCGTTCAAGGTGTTTAATTTTAATGTTACTTGCCCGGTCTTCGGATTATATTGAATTGATTCGATATTTGAAATATTTGATTCATTTAATTCAGAAAGTTGTTCTTGATTAGGCTGAAGTCCTGAAATTGTTTTGGTGAAAAATATTTTTCCAATAAATATCCCAATTACTAAAAATGCGACCGCAGTTGCAAATCTCCATGTAGGGGCAAAATCGAGAGAAACAATCTGCCATAATTTGATTAGCCAATGCCGCTTCATCTGGGATTGTTTTAAAAGGAATAATCGTTGATGCAATTCAATACGACTGCTTTCTAACTGAATATCAGTTGGTCCAAGTTGGATCTTTTGGTGAAGCATTTTTAAAGTTTTTTCAGCCTCTTCATAATCCAATTGGCACTCAGCACAAGATTTAATATGCTCATCCAAAATTTCTTTATGTTTTGCTGGTAATTCTTCATATAAAGCCAGCCAAATCCATTGGCGAAACTGTTCACATTTTTCCATTTTGGCACCTAATTAAATTTGATAGTACTCTCTTAATAGTTTTTTTAATTTTTGAACTGCTCGAAACATGTAATTTTTTATTGTTCCCTCTGAACATCGCATTATTAAGGCAATTTCGTTTAGCTTATAACCGTGATAATGGCGCAAGATAAACACGACTCGCTGTTTTGAAGATAGTTGATCAATAGCTTGTTGAATTTTTTCACTAAGTTCTGAATTTAAAACTTGCTGTTCTGGATTTCGGCTTTCAGCTACTGTAAATAATTTCCAATTCCGACTATTTCCATCCAGATACTCATCTAATGATTCATATTGATGTGTAGTTTTCTGTTTTCGGAAATTGATACAGCTATTAACTGCAATTCGAAAAAGCCATGTATAAAATTCACTTTGAAATCGAAATTTTTTTATCGACTTAAAAACTTTAATAAAAACCTCCTGATAGAGATCCCGAGTGTCTTCAACATCGTTAACCAGATTAAAAATTAATTGCATCAACTTCGCGTCGTAACGACGTACCAGATTTTCAAATGCTTGTATATTACCACGTTGTGCCTTTCTAATCAGCAATTCTTCTTCTTTTTCCATCTTACTTTTCCTTAATTCACTTTATTAGACAAAATATGGAAAAAAAGGTTTGCAATAGTTATTCAAATCTTGAAAAAAATAAATTTTTGTTATGAATCTTTTAGCAATCTTGTTAAATCTACATGACGAAAGAGCATCTATTATTTCATAAAGTTAACCAGAAAACATGTAATAAGCAATATTTTAATGAAATTATTTTCACAGAGAATAAAAAAATATAACATCATGGTATGTGATTTGAAATTGGGTAGATTACAAATGTAAAGGATACATAATAATTGTACTTAAATAAATTAATCCGATAATTGGCTGATCCATTTTATATAAGAATGAAAAATCTAAATGAGTTAAATATAATTATTTAAAATTCGAGTGGTAATTTTTCGATCAAAATTAACCATAAAATATTAATTGTATCATTCTGAACCACCGTTTTTAAATATAACAAATTGATAAATTTTTTAATAGACATAATATGATTTCTATCTCTATAAATATCAATGAAATATATCTTTGATATATTTTTATGAACACTTATAATTATGGCATAATAATTGATATAATCATGGTAATTTGCATGATTTCAACAATATATTAGATATGGATTTTATTCATATTATAAGTTTAATTAGTATATGTCCTTTATAGTTAATAGGTTAATTATCACCAAATCTCTCTTATTTTATTTTCTAAGTATAATCAATTTGAAAAATCGTATGAAATCAATATTAAGATTATTTAAAATATTATATTAAATGGTTCAATTGTTAATAAGTATTAAAATATTAGAATATTCTTGCACTTGTAACTGATATATATTAAATTTCAATTTGCATTGAATTAGGAAAGATCTACTTTTTGGAGATCTTATAATTATTTTTAGTAGGCCTCTAATTAATTATTTTTTTTAGATTAAAATTATGGGTAGTACGTTGAAGAGAATAACTTTCATAATTATTAGTTTCGCTTTCATTTTAAATTCTGGGGGAGTTTATTCTCAAGTCTCAATGCACGGTGGTAAGGGATTGTTTAGAGTATTATCGGCTGAACCAATCAATCCGACGGATATTTTTGTCAATGGTACTTTTTCGATGTTTTTTGAAAAAACCGGACCTGAAAATTTAGCGAAATATTATCATGCAAATCTGAATGGAACAGTGGGATTGGCTAAATATCTGGAAGTATTTTTAAATATTGTACCATATCAGGATGATCAATACCATATTTGGGGTCGCTTTGGTGATACGAAGATTGGCGTGAAATATTTGACTCCATTATCAACAGACGCGTTTAAATTTGGATTGATGGGGTTTTATAAGTTTCCAACTGCTGAAGTATCAAATGTTCTTTACGAAATATTTTCAACAAGTAAACCAGGCTGGGGAGCTAAAGCTCTATTGACTCTTGATCTTTTGGATATTTTGCCAACGTTCCCCATAAAGTTGAATTTTAATATTGGTTATACAGATCACAACATTTATGATCGATATTTTAGATCGAAAATCGATCAGCTTTTAATTGGAACCGGGATAAAATTTTCAATTCGCTCTGTTCAAGTTTATTTCGAATATTCAGGAGAAATTTTCTTTAATAATCCAGGAGAGGTTGATTTTGGTCAGAATTCAATGCGGCTTACCCCTGGTGTACGATTTTTAGGTCCATGGCGAAATACAATTGATGTGGCGTTTGATTTTTCATTGACGAGTTATGATTCTCTTAAACACAAAACCCGCTTTCACAAAGAATATTTTGGTTGGAAGTTTACGGTTGGTATTACCCATCATTTTTCGATTTTTAAATATTTTGATAAAACTGCTAAGCTTAAAAGAAAAAAGCGTTTAGAAGAACTGAAAAAACTAGAAGAGATCAAAAAAAAGCGAGAAAAAGCGAATCAAGATCTTGAGAGAATGAAAGAAATCTTAGATAAGAAAAAGTCCAAAGGAAATTAAAACTTGGTCTTTATGTATGAGTGTTTTAAAATTAATCCATTATTTATTGGCTCAAATATTTATTACTTTAATATTTGCAAATTATGTTCACGCGACGAATACACCATACTTTCCTGTGCACTCCGTTCAAGATAATTCAAATTCAAGACAGGATAAAATTTTGGACAAAGAAATTGAGCGAGCAGCCAATCAAATATTACGGGGAAGCATTGAATTATTTAAGGAAGGGGCTTTCTGGAAATGTGCAAGAGAACTTATTATTTTGATGGATTATTACCCGGACTATGAAAAATTCGATGAGGTCATCTTTTATTTAGCCCAATGTCTTTTTGAAGAGGATTTATCAACGGCAGCAGAAAGAATGTATAAGCATCTTCTTAAAAAATTTCCTGCAAGTTCTTTTATTCCAGGAACGCTATTGGGTTTAGAGAAAACCTATTATCATCAAAATAATTATAAGTTAGCCTTATCGGTCTACTTTGCGATTTTAAAAAAATCACCAGATAGCAAGGAACTTTTGAACGCAGCGTACTATTATGCGGGTCTAAGCCACTTTCATTTAAAAAATTACGACATGGCTATCAATGTGTTGAAAAAAATCGACGATAGTAGTAATTATTATGATAGTGCACTTTATACTACTGCTTTATCTTATTTAAAAAAATCAAATGTTGCAACAGCAGTCGATTATTTTCGCAAGGTCATATCACTGCCAGTTGTTAGCGGAGAAAGACGAAACATTGTGGATAACACCCGTTTAACCTTGGGTTATATTTATTATGAATTGAAGGCGTATAAACCAGCAACACAACTGTTTCTAGACATTTCTGATAAACATGACAATTATCAAGATGCGTTATTAGCACTAGGATGGGCATTTCTTAAAACAGGTGATCATCGTAATGTAATTAAATATTTAAAAAGATTAATTAAACTTTTCCCTGAAAGCGCAAACGCTGAAGAAGCTTATTTTCTGTTAGGACAATCGTACATCGCACTGGGTGAGTATGATAATGCAATTGAGTCATATCAGACAATTGTTGATTTGTATCAGAACAAGGTTCAATTGCCCAATATTATAAAAAAGGTGAGTAATAGTCTCGAACAGGAAAAAGATCGAGTGGAGAAATTAAAAACAAGGGTATTGATTGAAGAATCCAGACTTCTTGATGCGATCTCACTCAATGGGTATGGTGAGGAAATGCCAAAACATTTAATTGCCGAGAAAAAGAAGCTCAGGGAATTTCGTGAAAATTTAATTAATCGATTATTGACAGAACGGGATAGCCTTTTGCTTATGCAAGAGAATATTTATAACTTAAAACAGTTGACAGAACGCCGTGAACGTCGAAAAGATTGGCGTGGTTATGCTGAATATGGTATTTCAAGAGCCTTATTTCTAAAAAACATGAAAACATCAAGAGGGAACTAAGTCAAAATTTTAGTCTGAGAGAGGATATGAGTATTTTCAAATTGCGAAAACTGCTCCCATTTATTATTGGTACGATTTCATTGCTATTCATATTTTTAATAGTATTTTGGGAAATAACAGATGCTAATGCACAGTCTTTAAAGCAACCAAAAATCAAAAGACCCCATCAGAAATATGAGGTCACTGATACGACAGATTCTATCGATCCTGACTTATTGGAAAAAACTATTAAACATCATGAGGCCATCATTGCTAAATATCCAAATGAACCTTTTATTCCCAACATGATGTTTGAATTAGCAGAGGCTCACGCCAACAAATCCCAATTTGAATTTAAACAAAAAATGAGGCAGTACGATGAGGATATTAAAAAGTTTGAAAGCGGTGAGCTTTTGATTGAGCCTGTGCTTCCCAGGATTAGTTATAAAAACACGATCGAAATATGCTATAAGTTATTTGAAAAGTACACAGATATTCCTTTTAAAGACAGAATATTATATCGGCTTGCTATATGTCATCTAGATGAGGGAAATTATGATAGAGCAAAACAATACTTTCAGCAGTTAATATTTGAAACACCACAAAGCTCAAAAGTTTCAGAAGCACATTTCCGATTGGGAGAGTACTATTTCAATAGACGTGAATTTCATAAGGCAATTGAGCAATATAATTATCTTCTTGAAAACTGGGACGATTCATATTTTAATATGGCGCTCTATAAGCTTGGTTGGGCTTATTATAATATAAATGATTATGCTAATGCCATTAGTACTTATATTTACTTAGTAAGCGACATAACTTTATTAGAAACTTTGAATACAGATTTATTAGGAAAAACAAAGGCTGATGTTAAAAATGAAGCAATTGATTACATTGCTCATTCATTGACCGAGTATGGTGGACCGTCAACGGCCAAAAAACTTCTCAATACTAAAGAAGCTCAAAGTTACGCTATTGAGATTTTCCTTCGGATGGGTGAGATTTATAAGAAAAGAAATTTCTATCCAGAAGCAATAGAAACTTATGAGACGTTACTCACACTTTTCCCGCTCTATCCAGAAGCACCATTAATCCAGAAGGAAATTATTGAATGCTATGAACATGATATGGAAGAAGAAAAAGCGATAAAAGCAAAGGACGTGTTTGTTAAAAAATATGGACCGAACAGTCAGTGGCTTAGTCAGTATCCCGAAGGAAAAGTGCGAAATGATGCCATCGCCCTCTCGCAAGAAATGTTATTCTCTTTAGGAACCTATTATCAGGCAAAAGCGCAAGAAAAAAATCGAGTCCGTGAATATCATCTGGCGATTGAGAAGTATGAAGACTATATTAAGAAATTTCGTGATAGTGCAAATACACCAAAAGTCAATTATTATTTAGCCGAATGCTATTATGCGATAAATGAGTTTGATAAGGCTGCTGATGAATATTTTAAAGTAATGACTCTTTATGAGGACAACGAATTTAAGGATGCGGCTGCTTATAATCGTATTCTGTCATATTATCAGTTGTTAAAAAACAATCCCAAAACTGATTCGACAACATTTTATTTAGAAGATTTTCTAGGTGAAGGAGGAAGTCTAACGCCTGTTAAAGTGGGTTGCATATATCAAGTAGATCTATTGAAAGCGTGTAACGACTTCGTGCGCTTGCTCCCCCAGAGTGAAAATTTATTAGAAGTATTAATGAAATATGCAGAGACGATCTATGAATTGGATAAGTGGGATTTAGCAGCCAGGGTTTATCAGCGGATTGTAGTCGATGAATACAAAGATCAACCATATTATGGTCAGGCTATTAATATGATCGCTCAGTGCTATTTTAAACTGGGCGATTATCAGGCATCTGAAACTTGGTTTCAAAAATTGGCAGATACCTTTCCAGATTCCAATCAATATGTGGAAAAAGCAAGGAAAATGATCTCTTCTGCTAATTTTAAGGTTGCCGAAAAGTTGAGAGATGATGGCGATTTGACAAAAGCAGCTATTAAATTCTTGACGCTTGCTTTTAATACCAGTAATCCTGAGATTGCAAGGGCATCAATTGTTGAAGCGGCGAATCAATTTGAACGAGCTGGAGATATTCAAAAAGCTGTGAAAGCATATGAACGAATGATCCAAGAGCAACCGAACGTGCCTTTTATCGATGAACTCTACGTAAAGACTGGCTTGCTCTATGAAAAAATGGAAAATTGGATTCGAGCCTCCGATAATTATTTAAAATTGGTTAGATTTCACTCCGAGTCAAAATTTGCGCCTCGGGCTTTATTCAGCGCAGCCAATTGTTATGAGCAATTAAAATTATGGAACAAGGCGAAACTGGTATATCAACAATACATCAATTCTTATGGTAGTAATGTTCCCGATAATTATATCGAAGCTTTATACAAATTAGGGGAGATGTCCCTAAATTTGAAGGATGAAAAAACTGCATTGCAAGAGTTTGCTCAGACCGTCCTGAAATATAAAGAATTGAAGCGGCGAAATATTGATGTAGAGGAATATATTCCCGCAAAAGCACAATTCATGATGGGTGAAATAAACTTCGTAAGGTACACTCAAATCAAATTGGTGCCACCATTGAAAGTTTCATTGAAGAAAAAGACCGATCTTCTTCAAACTGTATTGAAGGAATATGTTAGTGCTGGAAAATTTCAGGTAGCGGATTGGACAACAGCTTCTTTATATAAAACTGGTTTGACATTTGAAAATTTAGCAGAATCATGGGTGAATTCTCATATTCCACCTGAACTGTCATCAGAACAAAAGGAGGAATATTTAACAGGCATAAATCAGCAGGCAGTTTCAGCCAAACAAAAAGCTCTGGAATTTTACAAGGCAAACGTTACTACTGCTGAGAAAAGCAATATTCAGAACGAATGGGTAGACCAAAGCAAACAGCGGATGGAAAAATTAATTATAGAATTGGGTCTTAGTACAAAAATAAATCATTCACAACAATCAGCAGAAAGAACGATAGTTCCTGCCAGCCAAATAAATAGGAATTGACGATGGGTAAAATATCTTATTTGGGCAAAAAGCTTTTTAATTATCTTACAATTGTTGTTTTAGCTTTTATCGTGATTGAGGGGAATTATGCAAATACAATCGGTGCAGAGAAACCTGCATCGAATCAATCACGGCCAGCAAAATTACAAGATGAAAAAAACCAACAATCTAATGAAAATATAATATCTGATAAGAATGTAAAAATGTTCTTAGATCAAATTGAGATTTATGGACAGATTGCCAAGCCACAAACAGTGTTTATCATACCGGGTACGGATCCTCGGGTAGATGGGCTGAGGATTGATAGACACTTCTTTTCTCATATTTTCCGACCTGTTGAAAAAAGCACTCTGCGTCGTGTTCGGATTAAACAAGGAAAAGATAAGGATCACATACTTTGGTGAAGCGTTTTGGGGGAATAAGGATTTTGCCATTGGGTGCTAATCTAAATCCCCTCCCATCTTAAAAATAAGAAAAATTTAATTAATTCATATTTTAAAAAAGTAAAATATTAATACTATAGGAGGTTGCCACTTTGGATTTCATTGTCAATGCATTCAGAACTGGGGGGCCCTTTATGTATGCTATTCTTTTCATCCTGATTATGGGGATCGCAATTATGATTGAACGGGCCATTTATGTTCTTGTTATAAATCGAATTGATACAACTGCTTTTGTTAATCGCGTACTAGAATTTATTCAAAGAGATAACATCAGAAGTGCAATTGAATTTTGCAGAGTGTCTTCGGCCATTTTACCCAGAATAACTAGAGTTGGCCTTGAAGAAGCAGGGAAATCTGCAGCAGAAATTCAAAATGCTTTTGAATTAGCCGCAATTACAGAAATCCCCAAATTAGAAAAGAGGACTCAATATCTATCGACAATAGCAAATATATCGACACTTTTAGGACTATTAGGTACGATTTTCGGACTCATTACTTCATTTGAAGCCGTCGCAACGGCTGATGCCTCAATGAAAGCGTCGTTATTGTCAGGTGGTATTTCTCAGGCCATGAATACAACTGCATTTGGACTTATTGTAGCAATTCCTTGTATGATCGCATATTCAATAATTCAAGAAAAAACAAACGAATTAATTGATGAAATTAATCAGAATGTTGCACGTGTTTACAAACGATTAATCGTTGTTAAAGGTCATTGAGATGAATATAAAACCAACATTAGGTAAAGATAGGCTGAAAAAGGATGTTGATGTAAATATCATTCCTGTGATGAATATATTCTTATTATTGATTCCATTTCTCCTTCTAACTGCGGCTTTTGTGCGATTGGCAGTGGTTGAACTTTCATTGCCATCTTTGAACAAAGGTCAAACTAATCAGATTCAAGGAAAATCCCAAAATTTAGTTCTGATTATTTTAAAAATTAAGGAAACAGGATTTCAATTAAAAGCACAGGGGTTTAAATTTGACCCATTATATAAAAACAATGATAAATATGATTATCCGAAATTAGTCCATCAACTCAAACAGATCAAACAAATCCATCCCTATGTGGAAGACATAATTATTTCACCTGAGAACAGAGTGAAATACGATATCATTATCAAAGTTATGGACAGATGTCGCGAGACAGGATTCCCAAACGTTTCGCTTTCTGGTTAACTATATTTTTCAATTAAAGAGAGAGTAAGTATATGCAAGCAGGACAGATTCAAAATTTAGCCTTTCAACCATTAAAGGGAAGGAGAATTAAAAGGAGTACAGTAGTTTCTCTTAAGCTCACATCGATGATCGATATGTTCACCATTCTATTGGTATTTTTACTGAAAAGTTATTCGGCTGAGGGGCAAATCATGTCGGTAGCACCCGATTTAAGGCTACCTGAATCAATAGCACAAAAAGCACCTCAGACGACCTCTATCATCGCAATTACACATGATTTTATTTTATTAGATGGTAAGCAAGTTACCACTGTTAACCAGGTCATAAATAGCAATAATAATTTGATTCCCGAATTATTAAATGAATTGAAAAAATTAAGACAGTTAAGCGAAAAGGTTGGTGAATTTCATGTAGATATGGGATTTACTGGTACAATATCCATTCAGGGAGACCGAGAGCTTCCTTATCTCGTGATTAAAAAAATTATGTTCACCTGTGGTCAAATTGGCTATAATGATATGCTGCTGGCGGTAACTAAACCAGATTAAATCTCCAAGGTTTAGATTTATAAAATATATTTATGAATAGATTGGCGGATTGGCAATAAAATGTAATCTTGTTATAACTTTTTTAATTTTATCCATTGTCTATTATTATTGAGATGTTTCATGATTCACAGGATTGAAATTTTTTAATATTAAAAGGTTGACTCCAAATACACCGTTCTGGGAACATAAAATGTTTAATAAATTATATACCGTTAAATTTAAAATCGATGAAAATACATGGTAAAGAGCAATAAACAATTGGTACTGAACGTCAGCCAATCGGGTAAGATACGACAGTTCGTAATTCGGAACGATGGAAAGTTCACTGTTGGCCAACGAGGAGATAATGACCTTACCCTATTCGGACAGCATTTTCCCAAAAGGCATATCCTATTTACCCAAAAGAATGGGGCATATCTGATAAACGTTCGGCCATTCATTGATGGCAATATCATATTAGATGATTCTACTTTAAATATCAAAGACCTTATCCAACATGATATTTTGCCCAGAAACGGCGAAGATTCATTGATAAAACTTACTCCCCAAAAACACGGTCTTTTAACAATTGGTGATGCAAAAATTGAATTCGAATTTAAGCAGGTTCAGGCAAAACGACACGTTGGTTTCAATACATCAGCTTTTTCCTGGCAACGTGCTATATTAAAGAACTTAGCTTCCGATCTATTATTTAAAGCAATATTTTTAATACTTATTATTTTAAATTCCTTTATAATTTATGCTCTCAAGGATTATGAGGTAAATATCACGGCCAAGTTTGATATTGAAAAAATACCAGAACGGCTTGCTCAATTTATTATTAAACCTCCAGAAGAGCTTTTGGCAGTTGACAACAAAACGATAAGCGGCACAATCGAAGACACAGGAAAAGAAGAAAAATCTGAAAACAAAGACAGTCAAAAATCAACCGGGAGCAGTAGAAAAAGGGGAGGTAAATCCCAAAAGAGAGGAAATCCAGCGGCGTCAGCCGGCTTACTTGGACTTATCGGTGGAACCGGGTCGTCTGGCAAAACAAGTTCAATTGTTGATGCACTGGTAGACAAGGGCCTAGTAGCTGATTTAAACAATATCGTCGGAGGAGGATCTCATCTAAAGGTTACAAAAGGAAATTCAAAAAATGATGAGGATCCATTGGACCAACTTATTGGAACTGGTGCGTCTGGTGGGATCGATGACTTCCTGTCGTCCCTCGAAGATGATGTTCCTCAGGTCGCTTTAACCAAAAAGGCCAAAGTCGACCTTGTCAAACCCAATAAGATAACAGGAAGTAAGGAGGCGCTTGGGCATCGAACTGAACAATCGATTATGAATGTAGTTCTAGCCAGACAGGGACAAATCACTTATCTTTATGAAAAATATTTAAAAAGAAATCCAAATCTCCGTGGCAAAATTTCCATCGAATTCACCATTGCCGCCAATGGGTTTGTGATTTCATCCAGAATCGTTGAGTCAACCATTAATCATCCTGAACTTGAAAATGACCTTTTAAATCTTGTGAGACGGCTGAAGTTTGAACCCATTCCTTCAGGAAATGTAACAACAATTTTCCCGTTCCAGTTCTCGAAAATAAATTAGAAAAGAATCGATTCTTTAATTTTAATAAAAGTAGATGGTCTAGTAGGAGTTATCTTAGAAGCTTTAAATAGAGGATTAAAGAAAGCATAATAATTGAATTTAAAACTAGATTATAAATCCGATTCATCCTTCCATTGCGTGATTCGCCATTTACTGTCATACTCACTTTTTATGAACACGAAAATGGCGTTACCGGTGATATTGATCGTTTCATTGTCTTTTATTAAGGAGAGATTAAAGCTTTTGGAATATTCTGCACGATTTTCTTCATCGAAGCCATAGATGGTGCTATTCCAAATTAGATCGATCACGTCAAAATTTCGAAATAATCGACCTGTAGTTCTCAAATCCACGTCTCGGCCCCAACTGACGAACCTTCCAGAAGATTCCTGATTTGGATCAAAGTAAATAAAAACGAATGAACTGTCCAATAAATCACTATATAAAACAGAATCCTTAAATACATAGGCATATTTGAAGTTCTGCAATACCTCTTCTGGATTTGTTTGACCAGTAATGATAAGGTCAGTTCTATCAGTGTCTTCCAATTTCGGTGCGAATGGATTAAAACACGCAACGATAGCAAAGAAGATAACAATCAATATTTTTATATCTAATTTCATTTTCATGAAAACGAAAAAGCGGTATATAACTTGTTGCAATATATACCGCTCACCAAAGATTCTGGGCTCATTTAAATAAAAATATCCCCCCCTCATTTCTGTGCATAAGATTGATTGGATATCTCTGTTTTCTCAGAAATGATATATATATTTTATTTATTAGTTGCTTTTTATTTTAGTTTAAATCTTACCGGGATACTCACCCATACTGTTACTGGTTTGTCCCTTTGCTTTGCCGGTTTCCATTTCACAGCTTTAATTGCGGCAACAGCGGCTTCATTACAACCACTATTTCCGAGAGGAACAAGAATTCTGGTATTAATTACTTCGCCCTTCTCGTTAATCTGAGCATAGACAGTAACCGTTCCCTCAATACCAGCTTTTCTGGCAATTTCTGGATATACTAATTTCGCTTGAATTGCTGCAAATCCACCGATTGGTTCTGGTGGTTCGTCATAGGCGACAAAAAACTGAGCAGCCTCATCTTCTGCCGGAGGAGGAGGTGGCGGTGGTATTTCTTCGAAATCGATATCCGTATCTTCGATTGTAACATCATCTGGGATATCTTCGCTCTCACTTTCGATCGGGACTGCTGGACGTGAAGGTGGTGGAGGTAGTTTCTCTTGCTGTGTTTGTGGAATTTCTTCTGCTTCAATTTTCTCTAATACAAATTCTTTTTGAACTTTCTCGTGTTCAATTTTTTTGAAAGCTTGAAAAAGAACTATACAGAGTAATAAAGCAAGAGCCAGTGTGAGTTCGATGACTTTTTTGTATTGTAATCTTAAATCATATTTTGGATTTTTTTTAAAGGCCATTTTTTACTCACCTCACTTAATTTGCCGTTTTAGTTGAATAATTAACATTCAAGGCAGCTCCCCCAGCTTCTCTTAACTCCTCATGAATTTTAGTTACTGTTCCCATCTTCGCTTGTTCATCTATTTTCATCGAAACAACTCGAATCTGGCGCAGAGGATCTGAGAGTTTGTCATACAGGATATTAGAGACATTGTTGATGTCAACAAACTTATCATCCATAGATATACGATCCCTATCGTCAGCCCATAAGTAAACCACATTCCTTTTACCAGGTAATTTTTCAATTTGTTTCGCTGCGGGGAGACGAATAGTAGGTATTCCTCTAAATTCTTTGAATACTGTTGACACCATAAAAAATAGAATAAGCATAAATACAATATCCGGCATCGAAGCTGTTGGGATGCCTGCTTCTGCTTTACTTTTCCTGCTAAATTTCAAAGCCGATCTCTCCTTTTCCTTGTTAATAAATGTGAAGAAATAGAAATTTATTTAGCCGGCTCTGCTATCGATATTTTCTTCGCATTTGCCTGCTTCAATTGATCTAACACCTGGATATAATTACGATATTTTGTTTTTTCGTCTGTCTTTACCGAAATGATCAGATTCGGATTTTGAGCTATTTTTTCTTTGATAATGTTTTTGATCATCGGAATTTCAGTGATTTGATCATCAACCATCACTTTTCCTTCTGCATTGATTAGCAAATTGGTTATATTTTTTTTGCTAACTTCTTTTGCTTCCCCTTTTGGGGGAAGTACCAAACCAATCCCTTTATCAATATCAATCGTCGTAGTCACTAGGAAAAAAGTAAGTAGCAGAAAAGCTATGTCCGCCAGAGAACTTGTCGGAATCTCTGAGGTTCTTTCTTTTTTCTTTTCTACAACCATAATTATTTCTCCTGATAATGAATGTTATTTATTTCACTTTTTCAAGTTCGATCAGGTTGTCAACTAACTCGACTGAACTTTCTTCCATATCAATAATTAACTTATCAATTCTTGATACGAAAAGATTGTGGAAAAATTGAATGATGATTGCCACGATCAAGCCAAATAATGTAGTTAATAAAGCGATTGAAATTCCATTTGCCACGATTGAAGGAGAAATATCATTAGCTTTAGCAATATCATCGAAAGCAACGATCATGCCCCATACAGTTCCCGTAAAACCCAACATGGGAGCAACACTAACAACAGTGGCTAACCAAATTAATCCTCTTTCTAGAAAAGCCATCTCTATTGAACCGGCGTTCATAATTGCTTTTTCAACTTGCTCAATTCCATGATCAGCTCGGGCGAGACCAGCATGAAAAATTGAGGCAACGGGTCCACGGGTATTTTCACAGACTTCCTTAGCAGCTTCGATTCCACCCTCTTTGAGAGCAGTTTGAATTTTGGTTAGAAATTTTCTGGTATTAACAGAAGCCCTGGTCAGCGTCCAAACTCTCTCTAGACTGATTGCGAGTCCTAAGACAAAGAAAAACAAAATGGGCCACATCATTGTGCCACCGTCGAGGAAAAGCTTTACCATTCTTTAAGTCCCTCCATAATTAGTTAAATAAAATTAATTAGGAATATTCATTTTCGTAGTTTAAGAACTCTATGTTGATTATAATTATTTTTTTTTTAAAAGTCAATACTTTTTTTCAATTTGTTCATACTCTTAATCTAATTAGCATCTATCCGAGATCGTAAAACAAGCTTCCAGCTTGTAAATGAAAACATGGATATTTTCAATATTTTAATTGCAAGCAAGATGCTGCTCTGAAAAATGATGCCATTTTTGGACAGACATTAATCAGCGCTCAATAATTTTTAATTGGGATTAGTCCTGCTATTTTCGCTGCTTGTTCAAAATATTTTAAAGCCTCCTGTACTTGTTCATCGCCTGAAATTCTGATTTGATAATAATGTTCACGATCCCAGAGGAGCTGGGCAATCTCGCTTTTGATCATTAACTTAATATAATCCAAATCTTCCTGAAATTCTTTTTCCTTAATCAAAACATCTTTGGAAACAATGAAGCGACGAAATTCGCTTAAAATATTTTCATCAATTTGAAAATATTTTTTATAATATGAAAAATTCCTTTTTAACTCTTTATGGTTCGCACCATATTGAGATCCAAACTCAAAAAACAATCGATTAAAAATCAATTCACTGGTTAATTTCGTAGGCCGTTTAGATTTGATTTCTATATCAGGATTAATTCCTCCTCCACCATATACTTTTCGTCCCGCGCTTGTAAGGAAAACAGGTTTATCTTTTGAGTTAATTTCTAGTTCATTTTTAGTATCTTCATATCCAGACGTGTAATATTCATACAAGCCGTCTTCATAAGATCGTTGGATCAATCGACCGCTAGGAGTATAATACCTTGCTGTGGTAATTCGGAGTGCCGATCCATCTTTTAAATTAAGTTGGGTTTGAACCAACCCTTTTCCGAAACTGGTTTCTCCCACAATTAATCCACGATCCCAATCCTGGATTGCACCAGCGACAATCTCTGAAGCACTGGCCGATCCTTTGTTGATTAAAAGTACCAGTGGAAATTTACGATGCGTTGCTGAGTTAGTAGATCGAAATTCATCGTTCGTTTGAGGAAGGCGCCCCTTTGTATAGACAATAATTTTATTGCCTTCAATAAACTTATCAGCCAGCTTAAAAGCCTGATCCAGATAACCGCCGGTATTTCCCCTTAAATCCAATAATAATGCTTTCATTCCCTGGGTCTCTAACTCGCGCAACGCTCTTTCAAATTCTTCAGCCGTTGTCTGAGCAAACCGTCCAACATAAATATATCCAATTTTTTCTTTGATCATAAATTTGGCCATCACACTGTAAATGGGGATCTTATCACGAACAATTGTAATGTCGAATGGTTCATCAATCCCAGGACGTCTAATGGTTACCGTAACTTTTGAACCTTTGGGACCTTTAAGCTTTTGTTGAACTTCCTGTTCTGTGATGCCGTAAGCGCTTTTGCCTTCGATTTTGATAATCTGGTCTCCTGGTCGCAATCCTAATGCTTCTGATGGTGAGCCGGCAATTGGGGCAACCACTGTAAGGATTTTGTTCTGAATAATGAATTCAATACCGATACCTTCATAACTCCCCTGAAATTGCTCGTTAATTTCCTTCAATTTTTCAGGTTCAATATAGACAGAGTGCGGATCTAATTGTTCTAACATACCCTGTATCGCGCCAGTGATGAGTTTGGGAGAGTCCACCTCCTCAACATAATAGGAACGGGTAATATTAAAAACATCCATGAAACGCTTGATTTGTTCAAATGAATTATCAGCAGAAAAAATAAAGCGTAGTGTTATATTGATTAATAGTAACACGCTAATTAATGTTAATGCAGCCCAAAGTAAAAAATTTTTCTTTTTCATACGCATGATTCAACCTATGATTTTTATATGTTAATAATTTTTTGATTAATTTCTACTGTCCATTCACCAAATGGATCAAGATGAATTTTCCAATTCGGGATTACCACAGAACTCTGATAGACACGTTCAAAGCCACTTTCTGATTGGGAAATTGTCTCGATTGGAAAACGCCACACATCTGTATTTTTATTAAATGTTAATTGTATATCAATCTTTAGCCATTCATCTTTGAGTCCCATTCGTTTAATAGAATCAACGACGCCAGTACTTGCTAAATGTTTGTTATTAGTAAGTTCTTGATCAAAATAATAATATCGATCTGGCGCATTCCCAGCTAAAAGGGCAAAGTTGAATTCTGGAGCAAACCATAAATCGACTGTGGTTGATTCAAGATTTTTTATGTCGTATTTGATATTGATATTTGAACTTTTTAAATCTATTTTAATAATCTTGGAGACATAGATTTTAACAGTTTTTCCCTTCGAATGTAAATGACCTTTCCGTGAAAGCTTAATATTGAACCAATTGTGTATAGATTCTGTTTCAAAAGTATAAGGGGATTGAACAAAATCTCCTTCCTCTATATATTCACAGTTTGCAAACTGATCCAATTGAGTATGTGGCCCGAGAAAATGATCAATCAAAGATGTTCGACGATACCAATCGTACTTTAGCTTTTTCTCTAAACCGGGTTCCTTTACAACCACCATATCGTGAATACTAGCTACTCGTGAATCATGATTTCCCTGATTTTCATTTTTCAGAGCGAGCAATTTGTTATGATAAGCTTCCTTTCGTCTCGTCATCGTATCAAGCAAATTGATGGACTTTGGTTTATAATCCAGTTCAAAAAGTGTCCCTCCCGCATAAGGCGCAAAGTAAAGATTGTAAATTTTAGTTTCGATAATTAGTTCATTACGTCCATCAGCGTCTAAATCGGTTTCCATTATATCAACCCACCCTTTTTCATAAACCGAATTCGACTTCACAATCCTATCAATAATAGCCTCAGCCTGGATCATATTTTTATAGACCGCAAAACGTAAGTTGTTAAGATAGAGTCCTCCAAAAACACCATGCCAGTATGGGCAATTCGTCTGTCCAGCCCATAAATGATCCTGTGCCTGCTGGAACAATTCCTGATCATATTTCTTCTTTTTTTCTTTTAGTTGATGTACTTTATGACTCACCCACAACGATTTTTTATGCAGATTATTAGATTCAGGATATTTGGCCAAAAAGTTTCGCCAGAAGCCGCCTCGAACAAAAACTTTATTTTTATCAAACAATCCATTATTTTTTAGCTGATGTTCAAATTGTTCATATTGTTCGATTGTTCCAGCTGGTAGAGCCCATTCCATCATTTCTCGATACGAAGCTGTTGGTAAGTAAACCCGTCCAATCGGTAGTAATTTCTCTAAAGCATCTGAAAAATGAATAATCTCAATCCAATCCAAATTTTTTTCCAAAATAGAAAAAAATCTTTCTAACCACAGATCTTCATAACAATGCTCAAAAGTGCCAGGCCAGATACCAAATTTTTCTCCATCATCAGCAAACACAATTAATTTATCACCGATTTCACTGGCGATAGAACGGAAATAATCGATCGTAACTTCAGGTTCTTGAAATGGTATGGTATAACGAAGTCGCTCACTGATCGGAAAAATATTAATCACATATCCATTCTCTTCTGTCACGTAATAGCCGAAGAGGTCTTTTTCTTCCAATCCAGCGGATTTAAAATGAGAATCATCAATCACGACATATTTTGCACCGGATTGAGCAAGTGGTTTTGGTAATTGCGGCTCCCAAATTCTTTCAGCTAACCAGAGACCTACAGGATTATATCCTGTGTGATTTTTGACAAATTTATTTAATTTTTCAATCTGACCTAATTTATCTTCATCAGTGACGTTAACTAAAATTGGCTCATAATAACCACCGCTCATCATTTCCACCTGTCCTGATGCGACCAAATTCCTCAGCCGAAGACCAAATTTTCGATCACGATTCAAGAGCCACTCCAATAGAGATCCTGAATAATGTAGAGCAATTTTAATTTTGGGATGTTTTTCTAAAACTTCAAGAAAAGGTAGATAAGCTTTTCGATATGCTTTTTCAAAGACAAAATCAAAATTCCCAACTGGCTGATGGTTATGAATACCTAAAGCAAATTTAATTTTTCTCACTCTCACTTCTGACAATTAAATTACTAACATTCCAAGCAATTAATTCTTATAAATTCCTTGCAACTTCCTCGGCCACTTCCAGTGAAGTTGAATTACCACCCATATCGTAAGTTCGAACCTTTCCGTCTTTAATAACTTTAGCAATAGCATTTTCAAGTCTAGAAGCGCTTTCAGGTTCTCCCAGCCAATCAAACATCAGCTTAACCGATAAAAGCATTGCGATCGGATTCACTTTATACTGACCGACGTATTTAGGTGCAGAACCATGAGTCGGCTCAAATACTGCATAATTATCACCAATGTTGCCACTATAAGCAAATCCAAGTCCACCGACAAGCTGAGCACAAAGGTCTGAAATGATATCTCCAAACATATTAGAAGTTACCAACACGCTGTAATCCTGTGGATTTTTAATCAGCCACATACACATGGCATCGATATTGGTTTCCCATAGCTTAGTTCCAGGGAAATCCTTTGCAATTTTTCGAGCTTCTCGAAGCATTAAACCGCTGGTTTCACGGATAACATTGGGTTTTTCAACAACAGTGACAGATTTATAACCATGTTTTCGAGCGTATTCAAAAGCATCACGAATAATGTTCTGTGACGCTTTTCGGGTTACTATTCTTAATGATATAGCCACATCTTCAGGAGGCAATTCAGCAAATCGCTTCATCTTCGGATGATTGGCATTTAACACATCCATAACCGCTTTAGGAACGGGATGAAATTCAACGCCACTATATAAGTCTTCCGTGTTTTCACGAAATACAGTAAGATTAATTCCCTCACGATAGTTTAATGGATTCCCAGGATAAGCTTTACAAGGGCGTAAATTGGTTCGCAGGTTAAATTCTTGCCGCAACCTCACGATTGGACTTGAATAGACATAACCTTTTCCCTGTAATTCGGGGGTCAGTTCTTTTGCTGCCTCTTCTTTCGGCTTCGAGGTAATAGCACCAAACAATGCACAATCTGTTGTCTTTAACATTTCAATGGTTCGTTTTGGAAGCGGATCGCCTTCATTACACCAGAATTCCCAACCAATATCACAATGAATATATTCAGCATTAAATTTAAAAGTATCCAACACTATTTTTGCACAATCCATGACATCTTTACCAATTCCATCTCCAGGTAACCATGCAATCTTATACTTCGCCATTTCGATTCTCCTCCAGTTTTTCCTCCTTCAATGGTTTTTTATCAAGTAAGTATTTTTAATTTTGCGTTAAGTTTTTCGTACAATCAAATGATAACTTAATTGGCTCATATAACAAGGCATTACGCTCCACACTTTACACTTTACTGGTTCAATGTCTCTACAATTTATTTCAAGGCACAGTTTTGTTAGAACAACTTATAATAAAGAAACTCACGTCCACCGCCATCTACAATAACTTGTTCTCGAAATACCAGCCGCGCTTTATGAAGATGAGATAAACGAGTGCTACTGGTTGTAAGTTCCAAGTTTAAGACATTACTCAACTCTCTTGCGGTAATCTTACCTTTTTCCATTACCAATTGTAATGTTTCGATTAAATAATTCTTTTTATATCCTAATAATTGCCATTTTTGATTGGCGCAAAGACGTAAGCAAGCCACTTTTCTTCGATCCAACGCAACCTGGATATTTTCCAACTGATTATCGTTCAGATTTTGGAGTACAAAAAAGATCTCACCGTATTCATCGCTTAAAAGTCGGTTAATTAATTTTCCGATTAATTCATCTGCGCAGGAAAAATCAATTGATAAAACCTCTTTGAAATCTAAATAAAAAACAACATCTTGATTATGTATTGATATAATATGCTCAATTTCCTGAAGAATTTGTTGACCCAGATCACGATCAAACAAATGGATACCTTGGTCAGGATTTTCAATATAGTTAGAAGCTAATTTTATTAGTTCTACACTTTGATATTCGAGCATTGGTTAGGGGACTAATTCAATGGTTTCAATTGAAAACGCCAATATAATGTTTTTTTAAGCAATTGTCAAGTTATTTTTATTTTAAATTTTTAACTTTGTCAAATAATTTATGATGATTCTACATCTTTGTAATTAGGCTTTCCGACTCGAAACTTTTATTTTGTGACTTCTAAGGAATGCAACATTCCGTGAGTTTAAATTTCTGGTATGCTTGTTTTGTAAATGTGATACCTTTTTATTGACAAAATTAAAAATAATCCTGATCTCACGTCGTTGGCGAATTCTCTAACAAATCACCAGATCGATAATATCCCCACTTGCGGTATTTTCTGTGTGGATTTTGATATTAAAGCCTGGAAAGAACTCGAAGAAGGAAAAGGGATTTTTAAATTTTTCGATTATCCGCCCATATCAAATTAAAAAAATACTTGACTTTTATTGAAATATTTATATATTAGTCTCAAATAATTTTCATGAAAGGAAAAAAATGAATTTTACTTTTGCCAAATCAAGCTTGCTGATAATACGAATGCCTATGGGCATGCGTATGGACATGCACAAAGTCCCTTAGCTTGATCTTGGTAGAATGATACAACATAAATTTAAAAACCCTTTTCATTTGCCGAGAAGGGTTTTTTATTTTGGGTTTATCAAGAAAGGCTGAGGGACTGGCCCATTGATGCCTTAGCAACCTGTCCCGCATTACTGCAGGATAAGGTGCTAATTCCTGCAAAGAGTAATCTTTGAGAGATAAACTTGAAAAGGTTTTAAACCTCCTCTCTTAAAGAGAGGAGGTTTTTTTGTATCTAAACTAAGAGGGTGAGAAAAAATAAGTTGTAATTCTTGAAATCAATTTTTGTTGTTTTTACTGAAGTTATAATGAAACAGACATGCATTTAGTTTTTTCTCACACCTAAAGAACGCAAAGAAATGATATTAAAATTTTTCGGGCTTTGCGTGAGAGAGCTTTATCTTCCTTGTTAGATTGACTCCAATTGTCAACTGGTGGATTTAATTATAGGTTTTATGATACAGTATCGATTGCGAAATTCTCAAATCGAAGTCTTATATGTTTGATACTTGAAATGTTTATTTTATAAGCCTGGATAAAATGTGAGATAATAAAGCAAAATCTCCTCTAAAAATATTGGGTGAAGGACATGAAAATTCTAAAATTTGGTGGGTCTTCTATTGGCTCTCCCGAACGGATCAAGCGGGTGATTGACATTGTTCTCAAATCAAAACAGAATAATCAAAAAATCGCTGTTGTTTTTTCAGCGTTCCAGGGAGTGACTGATGAGTTGGTTAAAATTTGTAATATGGCTGCGATAGGAGATGAATCGTATAAAGAAAATTTAAAAAAGTTAGAGTCAAAACATTTTGAGGTTATCAAATCACTTGTCGAAATTAAAAACCAGAGCAAGATACTTGCTAATACTAAATTGATGATAAATGAGCTTGAAGATATTCTTCATGGTGTTTTTCTCATTAAAGAACTGACTCCCAAAACGTTAGCTTTTGTACTGAGTTTTGGCGAGAGGCTTTCAGGCTATATTATTTCTGAGAGCTTCAAACAACAGAGCAGTGATGTCGAATTCTTGGATGCTCGAAACGTCATAAAAACAGATGAAAATTTTTTTGCTGCTAATGTCAAGTATGAGATTACTTATCAAAATATTCGAGAGTATTTTGAAACGCATTCATCTTTACAGGTGATCACTGGATTTATCGGCTCTACTGATAAAGGTGAAACAACCACTTTAGGTCGTGGAGGCTCCGACTATACGGCTTCATTGTTGGGCGCTGCTTTGAAAGTTGCGGAAATAGAAATCTGGACAGATGTGGATGGTGTGATGACAGCAGATCCCAGAAAAGTCACCAATGCATTTCCGATAAAGTGTCTTACTTATGTAGAGGCGATGGAAATGTCGCATTTTGGTGCAAAGGTGATCTATCCACCGACAATTCAACCAGCACTGGAGCAAAAAATTCCTATTCGAATAAAAAACGTGTTTAATCCTGGTTTTGAAGGAACTGTTATCAGTGAAAAGTCTGTTTCGAATAATGATTTTATTATTAAGGGGATTTCTTCCATTGAGAATATTGCGCTGCTACGGGCTCAAGGTAGTGGTATGATTGGTGTTGTCGGGATCGCAGGTCGGCTATTCAGTGCGCTTGCCAGGGAAAAAATAAATGTCATTCTCATTACACAGGCATCATCAGAGCATTCGATCTGTTTTGCTATTGAACGGAATGAGACTAAACGGGCAAAGAAGGTTTTAGAACAAGAATTCTCACTTGAAATGCAGGCTCATCATATCGATGAAATTATTGTCGAGAAAGATTTGTCGATTGTAGCCGTTGTTGGTGAAAATATGAGAAACACACCCGGAATTGCTTCGAGATTATTTCAAGCATTGGGTTCAAAGGGAATTAACGTTGTTGCAATCGCTCAAGGATCATCCGAGCTAAATATTTCGGTTGTCATTAATGAAAAAATGAATACGAAAGCGCTAAATTCGATTCACGAGATTTTCTTTTTCTCGAGCGGGAAAAAATCTGTTTTAGACTGATTCCATCGCTCAGAGCGATGGAATCAGTTTGTTTCTAGTCCACGAGATTTATCATTTACATTGGAGATAAATATGGCGAATAAGAATTATGCGTTTGAAACGTTAGCCCTTCATGCTGGACATAAGCCCGATCCCACAACACTGTCCAGGGGTGTTCCAGTGTATCGAACAACATCTTATGTGTTTAGAGATACAGAACATGCGGCTAATTTATTTGCTCTGAAAGAATTGGGTAATATTTATACCCGACTCCAGAATCCGACACAGGATGTTCTGGAGAAAAGAATGGCTGCTTTAGAAGGGGGAGCGGCTGCCCTGGCGCTGGCTTCAGGGACATCAGCCATCTATTATACAATTATCAATATCTGCATGGCTGACGAGGAAATTGTTTCGGCAAACAATCTCTATGGCGGCACTTACACCATGTTTGATGTCATTTTACCGCAGTTCAATATAAAAGTGAATTTCGTTGATCCAGAAAAGGCTGAAAATTTTGAGAAAGCGGTTACCGAAAAAACGAAAGCAATATTTATCGAAACCATCGGCAATCCTGTACTTCAGGTAACCGATATTGAAACTGTAGCGAAAGTGGCACAAAAACATCACCTGCCTTTGATTGTTGATGCAACATTTACGACGCCCTACTTACTCAGACCCATTGAACATGGCGCTGACATCGTTTGCCATTCGTTAACGAAATGGCTGGGCGGACATGGTTCTGCCATCGGCGGCATTGTGGTCGATTCAGGCAAGTTTGATTGGACAGACAAAAAATTTACGCTTTATAACGAGCCAGATGAAAGCTATCATGGTATTCGTTATGCCCACGATTTGGGAGATCTAAATCCTTTAGCTTTTATCCTGCGGATGAGACTCGTTCCCTTAAGAAATCTTGGCGCCTGCATTTCACCCGATAATGCATGGATTTTCCTGCAGGGGATTGAGACATTACCGTTGAGAATGGAGCGTCATTGCCGGAATGCGGCTGAAGTAGCAGCTTATTTAAAAAATCATTCTAAAGTTATATGGGTGCGGTATCCAGGATTAGAAGATGATCCATCTTACCCGGTGGCTAAAAAATATCTCAAAAATGGATTTGGAGGAATGGTGGTGTTCGGTGTGAAAGGCGGCAGAGCAGCAGGAGAAAAATTTATCAATAATCTGAAGCTGCTATCCCATTTGGCAAATGTTGGAGATGCCAAGAGTTTGGCTATTCATCCCGCCAGTACAACGCACGCTCAATTAACAGAAGAACAACAGCGAGCAGGAGGGGTGAATCCTGAACTAATTCGTTTATCGATTGGCATTGAGAATATTCAGGATATTATTGATGATATTGAACAGGCCTTGAATAGTGTTTAAAATAACTAAAGTGAGCTAAAGTGACTAAAATTGAAAATGACTAAATTTTTCAATTTTAGCTCACTTTAGTCACTTTTAATTTTGGTCGCTTGAATAGTAAATTTTTAGATGAAAAGGAACATTGTAGACATGATTGACAACTCAGGTTCTGTTGGAATTGTTGAAACGAAATATTTTACTTTTGCCGAATCGCCCAACGAAATGGAATTGGAAAGCGGAGAGCGACTTGGGCCGATTACTATTGCTTATGAAACTTATGGGCAACTTAATGATAGGGCAAATAACGCCATTCTCATTGTTCATGCATTGTCTGGGGATGCACATGTTGCAGGATATCACTCTGAAAATGATAAAAAACCAGGCTGGTGGGATTTTATGATCGGTTCTGGCAGACCGTTTGATACAGATCGATATTTTGTTGTCTGTTCGAATGTTTTAGGGGGATGCAAGGGCACGACGGGTCCAACTTCTATTAATCCTCAAACAAGGAAGCCCTACAATCTGAATTTTCCCGTGGTTACCATTGGCGATATGGTGAAAGTGCAAAAGCATCTAATTGATCAGCTTGGAATAAAGAAGCTCTTGACTATAGTTGGAGGTTCTATGGGCGGAATGCAAGTATTAGAGTGGGCGATCGAATATCCGGATATAGTCGCTTCTGCGATTCCCATTGCGACGGCATGCCGACTCAGCGCCCAGGGCATTGCGTTTGATGAAGTCGGCAGACAGGCAATTTATGCCGATGGCAATTGGAAAAACGGAGTATATTTAAATCACGGTGTTATTCCCGCACAAGGACTCGCTGTGGCACGGATGTTTGCACATATCACTTATCTCAGTGAAGAATCGATGCACAACAAATTTGGCAGACGACTTCGGGAAAAGGAACGGTATGGTTATGATTTTTCGACTGATTTTGAAGTCGAAAGCTATCTTCATTATCAAGGAGAAATTTTCATCAAACGATTTGATGCCAACACTTATCTCTATATCACGAAAGCCATTGATTATTTTGATCTTTATCGAGACTACGGATCGTTAGAAAATGCCTTTAAAAATGTAAATGCCAAATTTTTAGTAATTTCATTTTCATCAGATTGGCTGTTCCCGACTTCACAATCCAAAGAGATTGTAAAAGCGCTGAAAATCAATCGAAAGCATGTCACGTTTTGTGAAATCCCTTCATCTTATGGACATGATGCGTTTTTGCTTCGAAATGATGATATGGAAAATATGATTGCCAATTTTGTGTCACATGTATATCAAGAAATGGAATCGCGATGACGCCACAAAAATTACTACATACCCGTCTTGATCTGAAATTAATCTCCGATCTGATCGCCGCAAACAGCACTGTGCTTGATCTTGGCTGTGGTACGGGAGATCTTTTACATAAATTGCTACAAGAGAAAAATGTGCAGGGACATGGTGTGGAAATTTTTGATCAATATATTTATACCTGTGTTGATAAAGGTGTACCTGTTGTACATGCCGACCTTGATGAAGGTTTGGATGATTATCCTGACAAATCGTTCGATTATGTGATCCTGAGTCGGACGTTACAGGTTGTTCGAAAGCCGCACCAGATTTTAAAGGAAATGCTGCGAGTGGGCAAAATCGGGATCGTGAGCTTGCCAAACTTTGGCTTCTGGAAAGTGCGTTCTCAACTATTTTTCAAAGGCAAAATGCCTGTTACCAAAATCTTGCCTTATGAATGGTATGACACGCCCAATATCCATCTTGTTACGATCAAAGATTTTAAAATATTTTGTGAAAAAGAAAACATCAAAATTAAAAAACAAATTTATCTTGAAATGGATCGAAAGGGAAAAAGGCTGGCAAACCTTTTCCCCAATCTATTTGCTGAATTGGCGATATTTGTGATACAGAATAATCATTAAATTTTCCAGTTTATTGCCTGCATGGCAACCTAAATAGGGTCTGAACCAAAACTCCCTAAAATGTCATTCTGAGGCGTTTTTTGCCGAAGAATCTAAGACCACTAAACATCATTTAAACAATAAACTTGGTGGTCACAGATTCTTCGTCACTTCGCTCCTCAGAATGACAAAAAATTGGATTTTCGTTCAGGCACTAAATATGAGGACGAAAAATATGATCAATACAAAACAAAAAATCCCCGTCGGTATTCTCGGCGCAACGGGTAGTGTAGGACAAAAATTCATTGAGTTGCTAACAAACCATCCCTGGTTTGAAATTACTGCCCTTGCCGCCTCTGAGCGGTCAAGTGATCGGCCTTATAAAGAAGCGGTTAACTGGTTCATGCAATCGCCAATTCCGCCACATATCGCTCAAATGCTTGTGAAACGATGTGAACCTGATCTCGACTGTAAAATCGTATTCTCCGGCCTGGATGCTAGTGTCGCCGGGGAAATCGAGACCGAATTTAGACAAGCGGGCTACATCGTCATCTCCAATTCCAGAAATCACCGTTTCGATCACGACGTTCCTTTACTGGTGCCTGAAGTTAATAGTAAGCATCTGGAAATTATCGAGCATCAAAAAAATGGTAAAGGGATGATTGTCACCAATCCCAATTGTTCAACCATTGGTCTCGTTTTAGCATTGAAACCGCTCATGAATAATTTCGGATTGGAATCAGTAAATGTAGTTACGCTTCAGGCGCTTTCCGGGGCAGGCTATCCGGGAGTTTCCAGTTTGGACATCATTGATAATGTGATTCCTTTTATTCGAGGGGAAGAGGAGAAAATGGAAACCGAGCCATTGAAGATTTTGGGAAGATATGGCAATGGAGTGATAGAAAATTGCAAACTAAAGATTAGCGCGCAATGCAACCGAGTACCGGTTATTAATGGGCATCTCGAATGTGTTTCGGTTAAATTTAAGCAAAAAGTATTGAGTGGCGATATTATAAAAGCATGGCAGGAATTTTCCGGTGACCCACAAAAGCTTGATTTGCCGATAGCTCCCTTGCAGCCAATTCATTACTTTGAAGAACCCAATTTTCCGCAACCCAAATTTTGCCGCACTCTTGACAAGGGTATGGCAGTTAGCATTGGCAGACTCAGGGAGTGTCCCATTTTTGACTATAAATTTGTCATTCTCTCTCACAATACGATTCGAGGCGCTGCCGGCGGCGCTATTTTAAATGCGGAATTAATGTATAAAAAAGGATATCTCGATTAAATGAAAGATCATGTACATGTATATGCGCCAGCCACGGTCGCCAATGTTGCCTGTGGTTTCGATATTCTTGGATTTGCGATCAACGATCCCGGTGATGAAGTGATCCTTCGGAAAAAGAAGGAGTCCGGGATAGCGATAAAAAAAATTGTTGGCGATAATGGCGAACTACCCCTTGATCCTAAAAATAATACTGCCGGTGTTGCGCTTCAGGCTTTCCTTAATCATATAAATTCTGATCAAGGGATTGAAATTGAGTTGTACAAAAAAATGCCGCTGGGCAGTGGATTGGGGTCCAGCGCAGCAAGCGCAGTCGCCAGTGTCTTTGCCGCCAATATTCTGTTTGGCAATCCGCTGACAAAGGAAGAACTGTTGCCATTTGCACTGGAAGGTGAAAAAACAGCGTGTGGAGCCGCTCATGCCGACAACGCCGCGCCTGCATTATTAGGCGGGTTTGTACTCATCAGGAGCTACCATCCACTGGATGTCATTAAAATCCCATTTCCTGACAATCTGTATTGCACTATCATTCATCCTGAAATTGAAATTCGCACCGAAGACGCCAGAAAAATCCTGAAAAAAGAGATCCTTTTTAAAGACGCGATTACGCAATGGGGAAATATCGCCGGGTTAATTGCCGGACTTATGAAACCGGATTATGACTTGATTCGACGTTCGATGCAGGATGTCATTATTGAACCGGTACGTTCTATTTTGATTCCGGGATTTCAAGAAATAAAAGCTGCAGCGATCAAAACTGGCGCTTTGGGCTGTAGCATCTCAGGCTCAGGACCTTCCATCTTTGCCCTGGGCACATCAAAAAACATCGCGTACGCGGTGGGAACCGCAATGCAAAATGTTTTTAATTTATTAGAAGTAAACAGTGAAATCTATGTTTCCCAGGTCAATCAAAATGGACCCCAAACTATAGAGAAGTAAAATTCTAGGCGAATGATTTGAATAGCAGGGAATGAGGATATAAGGGAATAGGGATATAAGGATAAAAGGAAAATAAAACACTTGACTTTCATAATTTCCCCTGTTCCCTATTTCCTTATAACCTTATACCCCATACCCTAATCTAGTAAAGGTTATATCATGAAATACTACAGCACCTATAAAAAAAATAAACTAGTTTCCTTCAAGGAAGCCGTTTTAAAGGGACTGGCGGACGATGGCGGTTTGTTTATGCCGGAAAAAATACCCGTGTTTGAACCAGGTTTTTTTAACAATATTGATTCCATGTCTTTTCAGGATATTTCATTTGAAATCGCAAAACAGCTACTCCAGAAAGACGTACCGACAACCGTTCTAAGGGATATGATTGATGATGCGTTGAATTTTGACGCCCCATTGATTCAACTCGATGAGCATCTGTTCGTACTGGAGTTGTTTCATGGCCCGACCCTTGCGTTTAAAGATTTTGGCGCCCGAATGATGGCCCGGCTGATGTCCTACGTCATGAGCAATTCTGATCGTGAGCTCACAATTCTTGTGGCAACTTCGGGTGACACCGGTAGCGCAGTGGCGCATGGTTTTCATCATGTTGAAGGAATCCGAGTGTTTATCCTTTATCCCAGCGGAAAAATCAGTACCATTCAGGAAAAACAGCTCACAACCATGGGCGGGAATATTACAGCAATTGAAATTGACGGCTCCTTCGATGATTGTCAACGCCTGGTGAAACAAGCATTTTTAGATGATGAGTTGTCTAAAAAGTTATTATTAACATCTGCAAATTCGATTAATATTGCGCGGCTGATTCCCCAATCCTTTTATTACTTTTATGCTTTCGCTCAGTTGAAAGACAAACATGCTCCCTGCCTATTTTCCGTTCCTTGCGGCAACTTTGGAAATCTCACAGGGGGCATTCTGGCAAAAAGAATGGGCCTGCCGGTCTCCAAATTCATTGCTGCCACCAACGTCAATGACGTCTTTCCCAGATATCTGCAGAGCGGAATTTTTAAAGCTCAGCCGATGAAAGCGACCATTTCCAATGCGATGGATGTCGGCAATCCGAGCAATTTGGCTCGCATTCAAGACCTGTATAGTAATAATGTAGCAAACATTAAAACGGAAATTTCTTCCGCCAGTTTTTCTGATGAAGAGACAAAAATGGCAATTGCCGAAATATTTCAAAAATACGGTTATATATCAGATCCTCATGGAGCAGTTGGATATCTGGGCTTAAAACAATTTTCGTCTAAACCAGTTCCAGACAACAATGCCATTTTTTTGGAGACGGCTCATCCAGCAAAATTTCTGGATATTGTTCAGAACATCGTCCCCCAAAATATTGAGATTCCTGAGCGATTACAAAAATGTTTGAACCAGAAGAAACATTCAATCAGGCTATCCAATCAAGTTGAGAATTTGAAAAGTTATCTTTTCAGCCTAAATCATTGATTAATTTTTATCCCAGTAACACGAACATTCATCATCCTTACCCTGTTTCCTTATCAACTTATCGTGTGGGATGGAACTTTCAGTTTTAAAAAAATAAATGTTGATATTCTTAATAATTTTTACTTAATTTTACTTTTTTAAACATGAGACATACAATGGAATTTAATGGTTATAAAGTTCTAAACGGCTCGATAACAACTCCTTTAGGCTATCAAGCCTGTGGCGTTCGATGCGGCATCAAGCAGCAGGGGAACGATTTAGCGCTTTTGGTGAGCGACGTGCCGGCTTCAATTGCTGCGATGTTTACGACGAATCGGATCAAGGCTGCGCCCGTAATACTCAGTCATCAAGTTGTTCAAAAAAAGACAGCTCAAGCATTAATTATCAATAGCGGTAATGCGAATGCCTGTACCGGACAGAAGGGACTGGAAGATGCAAAAGAAATTGCCGCCTTAACCACTCAAGAATTGAATCTGGAACCTGAACAGGTTTTGCTGGCGTCGACAGGCGTTATTGGCGTGTACCTGCCGATGGACCTGATACGCAGTGGCATTTCCAGCGCCTGCAAAAATCTATCCCGGACAGGCGGACAAGAAGCTGCGAAAGCAATTATGACGACAGATACCCGACCCAAGCACTTTTCCACCGGATTTGAAATTGATGGTCGAATTTGTCACATTGGCGCCATTGCCAAAGGCAGTGGCATGATCAATCCCCATCTTGCAACAATGATTGCCGTGTTTACCACCGATGTAAATATTCAACAAAATCTCCTTCACGAAGCATTATCTCAATGTGTTGCTGAAACGTTAAACGTACTGACCGTGGATGGAGAAATGAGTACCAATGACGCTGTTTTCCTGTTTGCAAATGGATTAAGCGGAAATCCAAAAATTACTGCAAAGGAGGAAAATTACCAGAAATTTTTAACTGGATTAAAAGCTGTATCCCTGGCTGTTACAAAAGAGCTTGCAGCAGATGGTGAAGGAGCTACCAAATTAGTAACCGTGACTGTTGAGCAAGCAGCAAATCAGCAGGAGGCGTTCAAAGCAGCCAAATCCATTGCCAACTCAATGCTTGTCAAAGCGGCTATTTTTGGTAAAGATCCAAACTGGGGACGAGTGATATCTGCTGTTGGAGCAAGTGGCGTGGCTATAAATTCAAATGCTATTGCGATTCGATTTGCGAATATCCCTGTTGCGGAAAATGGCGCAGCGATTGCGTTCGACAAGTTAGCAATGAAAAATGCCCTGGAACAAAATGAAATATTCATTTCCGTATTTTTGGGTGTTGGAAAATTCTCAGCAACAGTTTATACTTGTGATTTGACTTATGATTATATTAAGATCAATGCGGAGTATCACACATAATGAAAAAAATCGGAATTATCGGAGCGACAGGATATACAGGTGAGGAATTACTACGGGTTCTAACTCGTCATCCGAATGTCTCTGTTGCCTTTGTAACATCGGAACAGGAAACTGGGACGTCACTGGCAAAATTTTTTCCTCATTTACCCCATTATAAAAATATGGTTTTTCGTTCAGCCCAGGAAGTTGTGGACACAGACGTTGACCTGGTATTTTTATGTTTGCCCCCGGGTTATTCTGCCAAATGGGCAAAGCTATTTGTGGAAAAATTAATCAAAGTGATTGATTTAGGCGCTGATTTTCGCTACGTAGATGCGCCAACTTATAAAAAATGGTGCGGGATAGATCACCCATTCCCGGAACTGCTGGAAGGCGTCGTTTATGGTTTGCCGGAATGGAATCGCGATGCGATCAAAAATGCTCAAATTGTCAGCAATCCCGGCTGCTATCCAACCACGGTGTTGCTCGCTTTAATCCCGCTTCTGAAAGCAGGCGTTGTTGCTAATGAACCCATCATCATCGATTCAAAATCAGGTATTTCAGGCGCTGGGAGTTCTCTAACAAAAACGACTCATTTTGGGGAAATTCACGAGAGCTTTAGTGCCTATAAGCCAGGTCGGCTTCATCGACATGTCGGGGAAATGGAACAGGAATTATCAAAACATGCCCAAAGAAAAATCCAGGTTGTTTTTACTCCGCATCTGGCACCGTTGTTTCGGGGACTGTTTTCCACGATCTATGTCCGTTTGCAATCAAAGTTGGATCGATCCGACCTCTTGAATATCTTAACCGATGCTTATGCAACCGAACCCTTTGTTTTGGTTCTGGATGAAAAATTACCGGCAGCGAAGATGGCGACTCATTCTAATTTTTGCTTCCTGAGCCTTACAACAGTTACAGACTCCGATGTGGCGATTATTTTTTCGATGATTGATAATTTAGGTAAGGGCGCCAGTTGGCAGGCAATCCAAAACATGAATCTAATGCTGGATTTTCCAGAACAGGAAGGTTTGGTTTGATGAAAAAACGAATCGTGTTAAAAATAGGCGGCAGAGCTTTTGAAAACGAAGCAGGATACAAGTCATTAGCCCAATCTCAAAAGAACATTAACGATGCAGAATTCATAATCGTTCATGGCGGTGGCGCAGAAATTTCACTGGCGTTAAAA
>JABAOH010000320.1_pt8 | contig 35444 bp, 27 predicted proteins | sample 7062181 | NCBI WGS metagenome assembly JABAOH01 (sample SAMN14538630, study PRJNA623070) | marine sediment metagenome | biome: marine biome [ENVO:00000428]; feature: marine pelagic biome [ENVO:01000023]; material: deep marine sediment [ENVO:00002113]; isolation source: pool of 5 deep marine... | reverse complement strand
TCTAGTGTGGTGGTAAGCGAAATGAAGAGTCAATGGGTTGGAAAGAATGTGGACTTAAGTACGCTCGCTGAACGCATAAGGCCTTTTTTTCATGAGACAGAATTTACAACCAGATTTGACCAGGTGAAAGAAGGATATATGATTGAGGCAGTGAGCAAAATTCCAAACTTGAAGTTAAATGTCAATGTAGAAATTCTAGGTCGACCAAACGATTTCACAGTTGATTTTTCGACTGGCAGTAAAGGAGGGTATTTTTCACTCTCAATGATAATAGGATACTTAACAACGATGTTTGGAGGGGGATATCTCGTGTCTAGAGGCGCCCGAGAACGGGGAACCTTAGAGGTGATTGAAAAAGACTTCTGGAGACACACAGATGCGCAAGTGGCAGATCTAGTGGGTTCTGCGACTCAGTTGAACAGGAAGAGTAAAACATCGACTTTGTGAACCTCAATTGTTATGCGACTAGTTATAAAATTCTTTATTTATGTATTCATTGGGCAGAATAGATAGGTGTGTATAGCGCGCTTGTGCCGATGGGACCAATCTACATTTAGATCAGAGAGGCTTGTTCTCTCAGTCTAATAGTCGACCCTATTCTGGAAACCTAGATCCAAAGCTTTGTGTAGCACATCAGACAATAATATTCGGTGTATGACGAGCGTTTGCGAGGACACATGTGCGCCCAAGCCTCCTTCCCCACATCTAGGGTCTGACCACAACATTTGCATCTTGGTAGGGCATCCAAACGGCTGACGAGGTTTTCCAATACGGTTATTCTCTTCCAAGCCGCCATGACGAAGTCTACCTCGCTCTGACGCTTTTTCCTTCCTCTTTTTTAATAATTCTTACAGAGGTCTTTATATTTTTTCGTTGATTTCTTTATCAGCTGTAATTGAAGCTATAGGCCCTTTGAGCTTGTATTGTCTGATTCTCCCCTTCTTCTTCCTGTTATATATTTTTATGAATCATTCGCATACATCAGATCGCCTTCGACAAAAATGTTTGGGTTGGCGTTTTAACCGCAGCCGTGATTAGATCGATGTTGCTGTTTCCTACAGCATCCCTCATGTTTGTTTTAGAATATCAGTTCCTACTTCTGCAGTAGTGTAGACGGAAATGATGTTGGTTTGATTGGACTCCTCTTGGCAGTCCGTTGGATAGCTCTTTGGAATAGTAACGTTGTGGAAGCATCTTGACTCTTCAGTGAGGCAACTTTTCACTCGGAGAGATTAGTCAGCAGGGCATTGCTGCTTGTCTATGTCTATATGTGCCTTTTCTTTATTCGCACTGCAATGATAATAAGTGAAATAATTACGAGCGAGGGCAAGACCAGAGTTGATGGAAATTCTGGTACTATCACTACTTCGTGTTCTGAATGTGGGTATACGAAGTATAGGTGTGTGCGTTCACTGTCTGTCCAGTTCCTGAATGGCCATGGTTCTCCATTTAAAAGAATTGAGTAGTCTTGGTGCCATAAATCTTGAACGAGAATGTTTGGAATGGTGACTCTGCAGAAGCCTATACCGAGCTCGCCAGTCACATCAAAGCTTATCATCCTGAGTGAGGCGTTAAACTGGAAGTTTGAGATCGTGGAGTTGCAGATTGTAGTCAAAGAGTAGCCTTGCTCTTGCCAAGAGATTGTGAAGTTGGAAAACATTCCCATGAGAGGATGGTTGTCTTTGCTATCTCCATAGACTGTGTAGGGAGTTTCGCCGATTCCGTCTTGGTCAGCATCTGTCCCATCATAGTCGCTCCAGTGATTGCCTTCACAACCGTTATCCCATATATCAACATATGACTCGTTAAGAGATGCTTGTCTCATAAGATTCTCAATGAAGTTGTTGTGATAAATTGTATTGCCCCCAGAGTGCAGGGAAAAGATGCCGTACCAATTGCTTGTTATGGTGTTTTCGAAAATGTTGTTGAAAGATGAGAACAGGTGTATGCCTTCGTCATTGTTGTTTAGGGTGTTGCCAGTAACGGTATTGTTGTTGGAGTTGATGGCTAGGGAAATGCCCATTGCGCTTTCTGTCACAGTGTTTCCGATAATGGCATTGTTGTCAGATCTATCGAGCCACGCGCCGTATCCCGTGTTTGTCATGGTGTTAAAGCTAATACTGTTGTTGATCGAGTCCCCTAGATAGATGCCCGCGAATTCGCTATTTTGTATGGTGTTTTCACTGATGACGTTGTCTGCAACGTACTCCAGCCAGATGCCCCACGTGTTGTCTATTATGATGTTCCCACTGATCATGGCGTTGTTACAGGAGGTTAAGTAGATTCCGCTGTGAAATTCGGGGCCACTGTTTCGTATGGTGAATCCGCTGATATGAACGTTGTTGGCTGTTATAACCGCGACCGTCTCGGCTCCACTGCCATCGATGATGGTTGTGCCTCTGTCTTCTCCAACGAGCCTCAACGACTTATCCACGGTCACGTGCTCAGAGTATATTCCAGCATCAACTTGTATTGTGTGCCCACCTAAGGTTTCAGGGGCATTTATTGCTTCTTGGATCGTTTCATAATGCAGACCTGTGTCTATGTTGTGGACTGGCAGTTCATTTGCTGTATGTACGACATCGAAAGCCATGGTCGATATGCTTGCGAGAAACAGCAGCAGTATTATTCTCGTAACTGCCTTTAACTTCATTTCCATCCGGTTCCGTTCTCACAATGATATTATCGTCTAGGATTTATCGATTGCGGAAGGGATTCGCTATGCGACTAGCGCGTGCGGAACACTTTTGTTTTCTATGCCTTTCGTTCTAGTTCGCATCAATTGTGCTTTGGTTTTGTTGTTGCATCTGCTTGATGTCTTTGCTAAACTCGGTAAAAATTGTACGCGCAGATAATTTGATCTGTTTGGGCGGTAGCTGTTAAAAACTAAGTTTATCTCCATAAGCCTATGATTGTGTCAAAGTTACAGTTCGTTAACGCTTAGGCAGGCTACTGAATGTCCTGGTTCGATTTCAATCATCTCTGGTTCTCTTTTGCTACAGATGGGTTTTGCATATTTGCATCTGGTATGAAATTTGCATCCCGGGATAGGATAGCGTGGGTCTGGGTGTTCCCCTGGAATGCCTTCAAATTTGAAGAGAGCCTTTTTCATGCGGACACTAGGAACGGCCGCCAGTAGCCCTCTTGTGTAAGGGTGTCTAGGCTCTTTGAAAATCGTTACGACGTCGCCGTATTCCATGATCTTTCCGGCGTACATAACGGCGACATGGTCGGACATCTCGGCTATAACCCCAAGATTGTGTGTGATCAAAAGCATCGAAAGGTTGAATTCTTTTTTCATCGCTTTCAATAGTTCCAAGACCTGCCTTTGTACGGTTACATCCAATGAGTGGGTTGGTTCATCAGCTATGAGTAGCGATGGATTGCGTATTAGTGACATAGCTATCAGGATGCGCTGTCCCTCTCCGCCGCTGAATTCCTCTCGAAAACCAGAGTAGCGTTTTTCAGCGTCTGCTATTTCTACTTTTCCTAGATGGTCTACGACCATTTTCCTTATTCGTGTCGCTTCAAGGTCTCGATGAAATTCGACCCCTTCACCTGTCTGGTGCCCGACCATGTCTATGGGATGAAGCGATGGTATTGGGTTTTGAGGTATCCAGGCTATTTCTGTTCCTCTGATCTTTCTCATCTGTTCCTTTGAGAGTTTCATTAGATCTATACCTTTGAAAGAGACCTCGCCTTCGATTTTCCAGAGAGACCTGCCTTCTCCCAAAGGTTGAAGTATTCCTAAGACTGAGAGAGCTGTTACGGTTTTTCCTGCCCCAGTTTCTCCAACTAATCCTAGCGTTTCTCCCTCAAGTATCTTTACATCTATTCCGTCGACTATCGTTATCATACCCTCTTTGCTGTGTAGGTGTGCTCTTAGATCCTTGACCTGTAGTAGCGGCTTTGCGTTTTTCATTTGCCTAACGACCTACATTATCTTAAAATATACAATGCTTTTATATCTGTTGTTTTGGTGTGTTAACTCCTTCTATTTGTTCAAGAAGCTTCTGTGTCCCGCACGATTCATGGATTGATGTGTTGTCTAACTTGCAGAGCTGAACCAAGAACTAGGATGACAGCGATGTCTTGAATTCGGAACAACACTCTTTTTCATTCTAGACTTATGCCTTCCTAATGCGTGTATGGAAGTAAAGAACTACTTCAGAGATGCTGACACCTGTCGCGAAGCTTAACATCAGGATAACCCATGCTTGCGCGCTTAAAAAGCCTGCGAGGAGCAAAGGAATTGCTAGGAACACGATTAACATGAAAACGACAAGTAGCAATGCCTTCCAGGGAGTATGATCTGTTTTGGCTTGAGTCTTTTCAGCTTCGAATTGCTCTCTCATCAAGAAAGGGTAGAGACGTGTTTTCAATAGAAACGTGGCGACCGTGAGGATCACTGTGAAGAAAAAGTAATAAAGTAGCATCAAAATGGATTCTTGTAGCAACGACATCAATGCAAGAATCAGGGACAATATAGCTATTATGGCACTCAAATATACCCTGCTCTTGGAGTAGGGATATTTTTTTTTCTTTGTTTTAGGCTCCACGTCCTCACCAAGTATGGCGTTTTACGCTTCTTTGATGGAATGAACACGTATTAGCCATTGAACACTGTGTTTATTCTTTTCTCCAGATTTGATTGTTTGAAGATATTCATATTTGATTGGGGCCTGAACGCGTGGGCGCACACGTTTTCCACTTCGTGGAGACAACGTTGGTCAACATCTGATCCCTACGAACGTTTGAGGTTTGCTTGATTTTTCAGTACTTCCGTTTCATAACTAGGTGGAAGAAAAGGTAGATGTCCGATATACACATAATGAACAGTGTGGCTGCCATTGCTGAAAAAATCTCAGTTCTAATCTGTTTCACTCCCGTTTTAATTTGCCAGGCTAACCAAGTGACATATCCGAAAAAGACTCCAACTATAATCGTTAAGGTAACTAATATAGCTAAGGATAGGAAGAACTGCAACCTTTGCTTGGTTCTTTGCTTCATTTTTTCTACCTTGCGTCTACAGACTCAATGGCTCCCGTAGTTGGGTTCTCTTCCTTAGCAGCATGTGCTAACCGTTATACTTGTGGCATGCTAAGTATCTGCCTTTTTCGATCTCTATCAGTTGTGGTTCTTTCTTACGGCAAATTGTCATTACGTAGGGGCATCGTGTGTGAAATCTGCATCCTGGAGGCGGGTTGATGGCGCTTGGCACTTCACCTTTAATGACAACCTCGGTTCGTCTTGCCGTTGGGTCGGGCACTGGGACAGCCGCGATCAGCGCTTCCATGTAGGGGTGTAACGGCTTCTCAATTAACTCGTCGGTGGAGCCTTCCTCTACGATTTTGCCTAGATACATGACACCAATCCGGTCGCACATGTGTCTGGCTAGCGCTATATCATGTGTTATGTAAAGAAATGCAGAGTGATACCTTTCTATTAGGCTCAATAACAGTCTTAAGACTTCACTTCGGATGGAGACGTCAAGCATGGATACGGGCTCGTCAGCGACTAGAAATTCCGGTCTGAGTATAAAGGCTCTTCCGATGGCGACCCTTTGTCTTTGCCCACCGCTAAGCTCGTGGGGAAATCTAAACATAAACTCGTCAGCGGGGGTTAAGTCCAAGTCCTCTAGAGTCTGGGCTACTCTCTCTCTCACTTCGCTCTCACCTTCTACGACTCTTTGGAGTCGCAACGGCTCAGCTACAATGTCGTAGACACTCATTCTCGGACTTAGGGACTCGTATGGATCCTGAAATATGACTTGCATGTTGCGCCTTAGCTTTCTCATCTCGCGTTCGAGGTTGATGGAGGTTACGTTTGTACCTTTGAAGAAGACGTCACCCATGGTGGGCTCAATCAGCCTGAGCAGTAATCTGCCTGTTGTCGTTTTACCGCAGCCGCTTTCACCCACGAGACCGAAAACTTCTCGTGCAGGTATTTTGAAACTTACATTGTCAACGGCGTGAACGTATGGGGTTTCCTTTGAAAATAGTGTTTTGAAGAAGCCCAGATGTATTGGGAAGTGTTTAACTAGGTTACGGGCTTCTATCGCTATATCTTCTGCCAAAACTTTTCACCTACTTGTGTAAGTGGCATGCTACATAATGTCCTTCGCCAGCCTTCAGCAATACTGGTTCTTCTTTTCTACAGATTTCCATAGCCTTGGTGCATCTTGGGTGGAATCTGCATCCTGGGGGCGGGGCTAGAAGGTCCGGTGGAAATCCGGGTATGGATGTTAGTTCGCTCTTGGGTCCTACTACGCTTGGGAAAGCGGTTATCAGTTTTTCAGTGTAGGGGTGTAGCGGTTCTTTATACACCGGTTCGAGGTCTCCGTATTCCGCGATTTTTCCAGCGTACATAACCCCAAGTGTATTGCAGGTTTCGGTGATTAGCGAGAGGTCATGCGTTATTAGTATCCAGGAAAGCCTTAGCTTACGCTTTAATTCCTTCATGACTTTCAACACTTGAGCTTGTACAATGACGTCTAACGCTGTTGTTGGCTCATCTGCAATAACCATGTCGGGGTTGCAGGCTAGAGCCATCGCTGTAATTACGCGCTGTTTCATGCCGCCGCTTAGCTCATGGGGATATCGGTTCATCTTCTCCGCCTCAATTCCTACAAGTTCAAGCAGCTTCGCAGCCCTTTCCTCCGCTTCGTTCTTGTCAACGTCCTCGTGTAGAAGTATGACTTCGACTATTTGGCTTCCAACCCTGTAGATCGGGTGGAGGGCGTTCATGGCCCCTTGAAATATCATCGAAATCCTCTTCCACCTAACCTTCTTGCGTATGTCCTTCTCGCTCATCTTCACTAGGTCATTGCCGTCCATTGTGATTTTTCCTTGCACGATTCTTCCGTTCCAAGGCAACAGCCTTACAATAGATAGTGCGGCGCTGGTTTTTCCGCATCCAGACTCGCCTGCCAGTCCCAAAGCTTCCTCCTTGTTTACGTCGAAACTCACATCGTCGACGGCCCTAACGTATCCTCTCAGCGTTTCGTAGTACATCTTTAGGTTTTCGACTTTGAGGACTTCCGTTTACCTTCTCCTCCTCAACCTTGGATTCACAATTTCGTCTACTGCGTGACCGATGAACACGAAGGATAGAGTGAGGAGTGTGATCGCCAGTCCAGGTGGAAGTATCCACCACCACGCTAAACGCACGAAACCACCTAGTCTGAAGGCGTAGTTAAGCATCCTACCCCATGTCGGGGTTGCCGGATCACCAAGCCCTATGAAGCTTATCGCAGCTTCTGTAAGGATGGCTGCGGGGACCGCGAGCACCATGGCTGCAAGGGCGATCGGAAGTATGTTTGGCAGTACGTGTCTGACCATGATGTAAGACTTGCTGGCGCCTGCGGCTCTTGCACACTCTATGAAGGGCATCTCCTTGAGAGAGAGAACTTGAGACCTGACCATCCTTGACAGGCCCAGCCACCCGAACATCGCTATAAGAAGGACTAGGTACCATACGCTCGTTCCGAAGATTCTCATCAATCCCAACAGTAACGGCAACACGGGCAAACACAATAGTACATCTACCATTCGCATAAGACCCTCGTCAACAAAGCCGCCAGTGTAGCCCGAAATGATGCCGACGCTGATGCCTATGGTTGTTGAGAGGAGACCTGCGAGTAGTCCAACAGACAGCGAGATTCGAACTCCATAGACTAGCTGTGAGAAGACGTCTCTTCCCACCTTGTCCGTACCCAATAGCCCGTGAACACGACCGAATATCCTGAAGTTCGTGTTCACAACTTGTATTGTAGCTGTTCCGTCGTCTGATGCAGATATGAAGCTCATCTGGAACCGGAGTTTATACTCACCTTTTTCATTGAAGATTATTCCCGCTATATCTTCGCCCGTCCTGAGTTCAGTGACAGGAATCAAAGTACTATTTTCTGATGTAAACGGCATCGTCCAGAGGGGAAACGGGTTGTTTGCTGCATTAAGTATGGATAGTTCGAGTGAGTATTCTACGTCTGCAACATTCTGAGCGCCCCACTCGAACGTAACCGTGAATTTGTCGTTGGGACCGTACGGATACCAGAAAGCAGCGATAAAGTCGATCGACTGAACAGTTTTCGTTCCGTCCCCAGTGTAGTTCAAAACTATGTTTTGGGCTCCACTTTCAATTACAGTGATGAACTCGGATTCTTCTCCGATAGTCCAATTGATAGGTGGCTCCATTGTCCGAGGCCAGTCTCTGTATTGAGGAAAAAGGGTGGGCACCCATTCGGGTACCGCAAAGCCAGAGGCTATAAACCTTTCTCCAATCGGGTCATACGGCGTTAGCCAAGGAGCAAGGAAGGCCACCAACACGTAAAATACTACGACTCCTAGGCCGAACAACCCAATTTTGTTATGTCTATATTCTTCCCAGAAACCTTTTATCCTTCTAGACCATATCGCCCTACGTTCCTGAGAGAATGGAGACTTCACCAATAACTCATCACCTTCTAACGCCCACACGTATTCGTGGATCTAAGACCCCGTAGAGAAGATCTGCCACAATGTTAGCCACCACCATCAGGACGGCGTATATAAAAAGCACCGCCTGAACTACCGGGAAATCACCGCGAGTCAACGAGTATAGGTACCAGTCTCCGATTCCTGGCCACGTGAATATGAATTCGGTGATCATGGCTCCTGTCATTATGCCGGGTATAGCTAGTGTCACCATCGTAACGATCGGCGGAAGGGAGCTCCGAAAAGCGTGTCGATACAATACTGCTCTCTCAGTTAAGCCCTTGGCACGTGCCGTGACCACGTAGTCTTGTGTAAGCGCGTCAAGCAATATGTTCCTAGTGTATAGCGCCCATGACCCAAATCCAGCTATCACCAGCGTTATTAGGGGCGCAGCTAGGTGCCACGCCATGTCAGCCATAAAGGCAAGAGGAGTTGTCTTTGGAGGCACACTGTGTAAGCCACTAGTCGGAACCAATGTAAAGCCAAACCATATGTGCCAGAAGTAGCAGAAGAAGAGCACAAACAATAGTTGGATGAAGAAGGCTGGGACGCCCCAGGTGAAGATGCCGGCTCCTATAGCCATGACGTCTACCTTAGTTCCTCTCCTGGACGCGGCCATAATTCCCACGGGGACCCCCACCATTATCGTGCATATCAGCACGGACCCGAGAAGTAGCACCGTGTTCGATAGTCGCCATGACATCTCATCCGCCACTGGCCTGCTTGACATGAACGAGATGCCGAAATTCCAAGTGAACAGGTTCGTCAGATACTTAACATATCGGATATGTAGGGGCTGATCAAGACCAAACTGTCTCATCAGTATTTCTACTTTCCTTTCGTCAAAGCGGGGGTCGCTAACTATAAACATCGCCACTGGGTCGATTGGCGAAATGACCTGAAATATGATGAATTGGAGCGTCGCTATTATGTATAGAATGAGCAGTGCAACTAAAATCCTTTTGATTATGTACTCCCTCATAGAATTCACCATTAAACGAAGGTTTCTAGATTTGAATTATCGTCAGAAAGGAAGCAGCCGAATCCATTTAAAGTTATCTAAGATCTATAGCGAAACAGTGCAACGATCATCTCGCAACTTCGTTTATTCAAAGAAACTCTTGGCTTCGGAAGGAATTAGAACAAATTTTCCTCTAGAAGTAAATATACGAAACTTTTAAAAGCGCCGTGACGCAAAGGTTTAGTCGCTGAAAAGGAGAATGGAGAAGAAAAGAGCATGAATTTGAAGAGCAAATCAATTGGATTAGCATTGCTTCTAACGATTGCGATTGGTCTAATTATGACACTAAACGCTGCTGCACCTGGTAGCCAGGGTCCGTACGTTGATGAGCAATGGTTCAGGATAATTAAATCTCCTGACGCACAGCTGATCGCGCTGACCACTCACGAGATCGACGGAGGTGGAGTACCACTGCCCGAGTACATTCCTAATCTGCAAGCTGCGGACTTCACCATCGGCAGTACCGTAAGATACGGGTACAACATGTTGTTCACGAACAACCTCCTGTATCCCTGTGACGACAAACAGATGAGATTGGCCTTTATCAGGTTGATGGACAAAGATGCGCTAGACGAACTCATGGCGCCTGTCTCGGAGCACCTTGAGTACTGGTTGCCTGAGAGCCAGGCAGCGTGGGTAAACCCCAATGCACGCCTACAGTTGTACGATCCTCTAGAGGCAGCTGCGATCTTGGACGCTGCAGGCTACGTCGAAGGCACAACACCCTCTGGTTGGTACGACCCTGACGTGCCTGGATCAGTGCATAATATTCGAATCGACCCAGACACTGGACAGGATATGGCACCCTTTGAGTATGTGACGAGGCCTTATGCAGAGAGCCCGCTGTACTATGAGCAATCTATGATAGTGAACGACAGGCTTCACGCAGCTGGACTCCCGTCGGTGCTCACGCCAAAGGCCTGGACTGACATCGTCTACATCCTGATCAACAGAGACTTTGAAGATTACCAAGTGTTGACGGGCGTCGGCATCGTCTGGGGCTCACCATCGCCAGACATTTTGTACGACTTCTTTGAGTCAACCCAACGACCCCTCTGGAACGTATGGAACTGGATTGACAGCGCCACCGATGATGCGTGCCACGCGATGAAGGCCACCCTAGACATAGATGAGATGAAGGCGGCCGTCTATGAGATTCAGGCGATAGCAAATGAAAACGTTCCATACATACCCATGATGAAGTACCTAGCCTACACAACCGAAACAGGGCCATACGACACGAGTCCCGGCGCTATCAAGATAGTAAACGCGGCGGGCTCGGGTTCGGAAGCCTCTTACAACGAGTTCGGAAAGGAGTTCGGCGAGGCTGGCAGGGTAGAAGGTGGAAAGAACATCTACAAACACTTCATTGGCGCGGAACTTGACACCCTCAACCCGTTGATGGCAGACACCACTCCCGACTGGCAATGTCTCGATCTGGTCATGGGCGATTTCATGCGACTGAACCCGTACACTCAGGACTATCAATGGCGAGCCATCGAGGGCATGCCTACGTTGGCGGAGTGGACTGGTCCAGGAGGCGAGGCGGGCATGACACTGGAGTACACCTTGCGAGACAACGTCAAATGGCACGACGGCGTTCCGGTGACGGCTGAAGACTGCGTCTTCGCCCTCAACCTAATGAGATTCCAAGAGAACGAGCGGTATCTATCCACATGGCAACCCATATACGACGTCAAGACAACCGGCACCTACAGCTTCAAGGTATGGTATAAACAGAGGTACATCTTTGCCCACGAAGCGTTCGGCATATCCCTACTGTGCCCCAAGCACATATGGGAGGACTGGATCGACAGCCCAGGAACTGGTGAACCCTTGGTCATCAGTACGGGCACTGGACCCATGGGTGGAGATGTGTGGACATCAACTGGACGACACCACAGCGGATTCGACGTGTGGGACGTAGCTCACCCAACCGATTCAAGCCTAACCTGCCTGATAGGCACCGACAACTTCGTCTATCGCGATGCAGGCTGGGATCCAGGCGTAAGCGTTTACGTGGAAGCCTGGACGGCTGCAGAGAACTACGTGGAGCGAATAAACCCCGGCGACTGCAACATTGACCAAATCGTGGACATGCGTGACGTTTGGCAGGTACTGTACCGTCAAGGAGTCTTCACTGGCCAGTGTTACCCCGGAGCCATAGGTGGGCATCCTAGATGGGACTCAATCGCAGACATAGCAGCTCCAGCACAAAAGATCATCGGTGACGAGATCGTTCTCGTACAGAGCAACTTCGGCGCAACTTGGGGACCCGGCACGTAAAATGAGGTGAATAGAGTGATGAGGAAAAAATATTGGATACTGCTTCTGATACCACTGATCGTCAGCATGGCTATGGTCAACTTTGCTAGGGCTACACAGAACTGCATCTATGTTGATCCCGCAGTTATCTGGGACACCGAGTATGACATCGGCGACACATTGACGGTTGAAATCAAAGTCGACTACGTTGAAAGCCTCTGGAGTTACCAGTTCGAACTGGCCTTCAACCCGGCTATCTTGCAGGGTGTAAGCGTTTCGAACGGCGACTTCCTGGGAAGCGCGATACCACCACCACTCAGGCCGTATTACATCCTAGAGTTCCCCGGACCTGGATTCGACAACGTTGAGGGCAAGCTGGGCTTGTATGGATGCGCCATCAAGCTGCAGCCGCCACCACCACCCATGTACTTCCCAACTGGAAGCGGGGTGTTGGCAACGGTCACCTTCGAGGTCGTCGGAGAGGGAATGAGCGGCATAGTGTTGGGACCTGAGACTGGACTCTTCGACCCGCTGGGAAACGAACTGCCTCCGATGTCAACCCATGGACATGGCCTATTCCTGAACACTGAGAACGCGCCCGAACTGTACATCCGCACGCGAGGCGCAGTCGGCGGCGGCGTATGGCCAGAATGGGCGACCGCTGACTGGGAGACCGAGCAGACCCTGTACTCCAAAATAATGAACTACGGAGAACAGTCTGCTGAGGTCAAAGTAGTGTTCACAACGGTTGCTGCAGGCTACCCGAAGATCGGATATCATTCCGATGTCGCGACGATTGACGCTGCCACATGGATCAGCGAAGAGATCGTTCCTGCTGAGGTCACTGTGTCCGTCAGCTTCCTACCAGACGGTCCAGCACACTTCCACGTAGGCGTCGAGCTATATCTAGGTGCAGAAATGTACCCCTACGCGCTGATTGAAGGACTCTTCGGCGGCGTGGCAGTAGGCAAGGACACCGCTGTACTCTTCAAGGCAAAATAGCCCCAAGAATGTAGTCAGCCCATAATAGGGCTAAACTCCCTTCTTTTTTTATGTTCTCTCTACGTCAGCAGATACTAGGCTGAGGAATCCACATGAACGGTTCAAGACGAAAAACAATTCGCACAGTCAGAATGACACTCTTGTCTATGATCATCATTGTGGTGATAGGCCTGTTCAATTCGGCGTTCGTCTGGGCACCGGAAGAGCAAATCACCGATGATGATTTTTGGGACACAAATCCATGCGTGATGCAGACTCGCAACGGCACCATCTGGGTGGTTTGGTCATCCGACCATTTCGCCAGCTATGACTTATTTTGTAAGACCTACAACGGTTCGTCGTGGTCCACTGAGACTAGACGCCTCACTTGGCACAGCGGCTTCGAAGACGACCCATCCATTATAGAAACTCAGGATGGAAAAATCTGGCTGGTTTACCAGTCCGACAGAAACGGCAACTACGATATATTTTGCATGATCTCTTCCGACGGCGGGTTGTCATGGTCAAGTTCCTTCCAACTCACCTACGATCTACGTCACGATTCGGCGCCTTCCATCACCCAGAATCTGGATGGGAAAATCTGGGTAGTTTGGCAGCGAAAATACACAGCAAGCAATAATGACTTGGTTTATAGGACTTACGACGGTTCATCGTGGTCCGCTGAGGCCCGCCTCACAGAAAGCTCAACTTGGGACATGAGCCCTTCGATCACTTGGACTTACAACGGGACCGTTTGGGTGTTTTGGTCGTTATACAATTTGACAGGGAGTCAGTATGACTTGTTTTATAAGACCTACAACGGTTCGTCGTGGTCCGCTGAGCCTGCCCGCCTCACAACGGACCCGGACTGGGATAGTTTTCCCTCTGCTATCCAGTGTGTTGATGGGACGATGTGGGTGGTCTGGTCGTCGGATAGAGGAGGCAAATACTCCCTATACTATAAGACATATAATATGTCAACGATGGCATGGTCATCGGACGCCCTGCTCCTTAAACTTGGATACGACTACACTCCCTCAGCCACAGGCACGAAGGACAGAAGGATATGGGTGGTGTGGGAGACCGGGTTCGACATATACTATACGATTTCGGATGAGATTAACTCGGTGCACGACGTAGCTCTTACCGACATAATTGTGTGGGCGTCTAGTGGCTTCAGCCCAACATGGGTGCCTCGTGGCGTACCCATATACATCAACGTTACCGTTGAAAATCAGGGCACGTTCAACGAAACCTTCGATGTCAGCGTCTACGCGGAGAATAATGTTGGCGACGAACCCATCGACATTGGAACGCAGAACATATTTCTAACTGTAGGCGCCAACACGACGCTATCCTTCACTTGGGATACATCAGATACTCCATATGGCACATATTATATTGGCGCAGAGGCAACAATGGTTCTAGGCGAATACGACACCGCTGACAACATCATAATGGCTGGCTCCAAAATTGGAGGCATCTGCGTTCCGATTCGGCAGCCCCACGTAAGCATACTCGACTTGTTGGCTCCCATAGCCTCAGCAACACTCGCCACAGCTGCGCTGGGGATAGCTGCAATAGGCTTTTTCAAAACTCTAATGTCACCGAGACTACGATGGTCCTGGCATCTGTCAAGAGTGCCACCCGCAAAATATACAAAAACAAAGTGGCTCGCTACCGCCATCTCAAACAACTACCCTGAATAGATGTTTGAAACCCCACCTGCACGCGCGGTGGGACAGGTGATCTAACAAGCCGTTTTCATCAACGGGAGAACCTGTCTGCCAAAGAATATGCCGACGATGTCTCGTTGGCGATAGTTTTAAAGGGATGCTCGTCATGATACACTCAAACAGATAGACGTAAGTTTCAGAATGTGAACTTCAAGGGGAAGCGAAATGAGACGAAAAAGAGACGCGTTGTTGCTGTCCCTTCTCATAGGTTCACTGCTCATCATCACCGGAGGCATAGTCGACGTTGTCAATGCTCACCCTATCAAAGTTTTCGTGGATCCGCCCGCCATTAGAGACCCCACGCTAGTGCCGAACACCCAGTTCTCAATCAACATAGTCGTGGACTACGTTGAAGAACTCTGGAGCTACCAGTTTGAAATGAGCTTCAACCCTCACGTTTTACATGGCGTAAGCGTTGAGAACGGACCCTTCCTCGAAAGCGGAGGCGGAGAAATCGTTGTGCTCGAAGGAGAAGGGTTCGACAACGCTGAAGGCAGCCTAGGTCTGTTCGGAGCATACCTCGACCCCATAATGAACTTTCCAACTGGTGGAATGGAGAACCCACCTGCCTACGGAGTCTTGGCAAGAGTAACCTTCGAAGTTGTTGGAATAGGCGGTTCTCCCCTAGAGTTTGGATTAAACACTATGCTGGTGAACAAAAATGGCGGCAACGAATTTGATGGAGAGATCGCAGCCGCGCAGAAACCGCATCCCTACTTGCCCACAAAAATACCGAACCCTGATTTCATAGGCCACGGTTACTTTGACAACAGACCGCAAGTCGAGGTGATTCCTGCAGAAGTTAAGGGCTTGCCAGTCAATGACAGTTTCACGATCAACGTAAGCATCACCGACATCGAGGATCTATACAGCTGCGAGTTCCGCTTGAACTGGACCACGGCTCTTCTGAATGTCACTGGCGTCGCGGCAGGTGACTTCTTGGGGCCAACTGGTGAAATCATATTTCATCAAGAGATGCACAACGAGGAAGGCTACATATACGTGACCTGCTCAAGAACGGTAGGCCCAGGAGTGGATGGCAGCGGAACGGTGGCGAACGTCACCTTCCTCGTCCTAGGTGAAGGGGACTCCACCTTACACCTCTACGACACCTCATTACTCGACTCTACATCCAATTCGATAGCCATTGGGACGGTCGACGGATGGTTCGTCAACGTGCTAACTCATGACATAGCCATCGTTGGAATCGCAACGAACCCGACTAAAGTAGAAGCCGGGAGCGGAGATCCCATATTCATCAACGTGACGGTTGTGAACGAAGGGTCCTACCTAGAAGAGGACATCGGCGTCACCGTCTACTATGATGAAGACGAGCTCGGAAATAAGACGATTCAATCTCTGAAGAAGGGAGCTGAGGAAACCCTTAGGTTTATGTGGAGCACTACCGGTGTTGGTCGCGGCAAATACAGTATACGGGCTAATGCAACCGCTGTGCCCGGCGAAACCGACACTGCCGACAACACGCATCCCGGCGGCGTGGTCACCATTTCCGACCATGACGTAGCCGTAACCAGCGTTCTATGCTCGAAGAGAAATGTAGATGTGGGAAAAAACATCACCATAACCGTCCGCATCGAAAACTTCGGAACAGAGATCGAAACCTTCAACGTCACCATATACATTAATGGAAGCGAATTAGACACAAAAACCGTAGAGAATCTTGGCTATGCGGCGGTGATGGACCTACCGCTTATATGGGAGACTGCAGGCCTTGAACTGGGCAACTACAGCATAAGCGCGAGCGCAACTGTAGTTGAGGGCGAGACAGACACAGCTGACAACACATACCCGGGAATCGGCCAAGAAGAGACCCTGGTCACGATAAAAGCTGCCGAGGTGCTGCCGTTCCCCATAGAACTGACGGTCTTGATTGTAGGCGTAGCTGCTATCTTTGTTCCGGTGATATTCTTCTCTCGGAGGAGAAAGCGGCCTCCTGTTTTTTGAGAAAGAGCTTATCCCTCCATCTTTCTAAGCCCCAACGTGATTCTTTGAAGAGACATTGCGCTTTTCGAGCGCCAGCCTCCAGATGTGTGTGCGCGCAGGGAAGAAAATTGAAACAAGCTGATGTAGAAAGGCTATTATACTGGTACATAGAAACTGAAAAATGAGGAAAGAGAATTGAGAAGGACAAGAAATCATTCATGTATGCGTGGCATCTTACTCATCCTCATAACGTTAACTTCGCTTACGTTAATCAACCCGTGGTTTACCCGCATTCATCCAACCTATGCTCGTACACACTCGTCTACGTTTCAATCCGCCAGTGGAACCAACATCACGTTTGTTGATCCCGCCAACGTCACGAATCTCATGTTGACGCCGGAGTCCCCGTTGACGCTTAGACCTGATGGGGACGGAACGTTCACAGACTGGACGGGAAGCTATACAGACTGGGATGAAGCAGGCTTGCACGATGGAGACACGAGTTACGTCTCCGCAAACGCAGCCAATCAATATGAAAGTTCAACCATGGAGGACCACACCTCCGAGACCTGGGACATAGCGAAGGTCAAAGTCACCATCTACGCTAGAACAAACATAATTTCTGACGACAAGGTAACTCCGTTCCTCTACATCGGAATATGGAAATATATGGGCGCCGGCTCCACACTGACAAACGAAACCTACACAGAATACACAGCCGAGTGGGCGATCAACCCCGACACGGTCTCCAACTGGACATGGTCGGACATAGACGCCCTAGAGGTCGGCGTGTCCGCAGACGTGGGTGACGACTCCACATGGGATGTTGGCCTCGAAATGAGGGTGACGCAACTGTATGTTGAAGTCACTGGCCCCAGACTTTCGGTTGACATCGAGGTCGACTACGTCGACGACCTCTGGCTCTACCAATACGAGCTAACCTTCAACCCCGACGTCCTGCAAGCTGTCTGGGTGAACCCCTTGACTCCTGTGAAGATAGGACCCTTCCTCGGAAGCGCAGGCGGAACCGTCCTGGAGAACCCTGGGGCCGGATGGAACAACACGTTAGGAAAACTTCCGATAACAGGAGCCTACCTCACCCAATCAGACCCCACATATTGCCCCGACGGCGGCGGGGTCCTGTCCACGGCCTTCTTCGAGGTCGTAGCCAAGGGCGAGAGTGAGCTGCGTCTCAGCGAAGACACCGGGCTGATGGACAATAACTACATTTGGGTCTCGTATGGAAGAGACCACGTGCAAGACGGTTACTTCAGAAATGTAGCCTGGGGTTCTATGCCTAAGGCTGACTTCACCATAACACCTGTAGGAACTCCAGAGCCGCTTGAAGGCTACAACACCACGTTCACGTCGACATCAACAGGAGGCACACAACCATACACCTACAAGTGGTACCTCTGGAAAACCCTCAAGGCTGAACTCTTCGCGCCAATCGTGACCAGCGTGGACGCCGTAAGCCGCAACTACACCACGCGTGGAATCTGGAATGTAACCTTAACCGTCATCGACGACGACGACGTGGTTGGCACAAAAACAGGCTACGTGCGAATCAAGGCCCACGACGTATTCTTCAGCGCCGTCACAACAAACGCAACATGGGGTGTTTGGCCTTCCAGCTACCGCGCGGATATCGGAAAGATCGTGGAGGTTAACGCCACAGCAAAAAACGAGGGCGACTACACGGAGACCTTCGACGTCTCAACTTTCTGGAGTGCCTTCTACGCAGGTGAACCGCATTACGGAATCATCGGCACTCACGCCGTCACAGACCTAGCTGCGGGGGCGAGCCAGGACGTAATCTTCACCTGGGACACGGAAGGTCGCAACCTCACACACCCGGAGCAGATCGCCGTCGTGGCAAATGCAAGCCGCGTGGACTACGAGTACGACGTGGAATATTCCCCAGGAAAAATATCGGATAACCAGTTCACTGGCCCAGTCATCAGAGTCAGAATGCACGACATAGCCGTTATGGATGTCAGCGCGTATAATTATCTTTCACTCAAACCAGCTGGCGATGGAACAAAGACACAATGGACCGGAGCCTACACCGACTGGGATGACCCACCACCAGGCCACGACGGAGACGGTACCTACGTTAAAGCCGCTGCGAAAGACCTGTGCGAAAGTTCAACCATAGAAGATCACACCGCCGAGAGCTGGAGCATAGATAGGGTCAGGGTCACCATTGTCGCCCGAACCAACATGACTACAGACGAACAAGTGCAGTTGATGCTTGTAATAGGCGGAACTGTATATCAATCATCTACGAAACATACCCTAACAACTACGTATTCCAAGTACTCCAGCGAGTGGTCGAAGAACCCTGACACAAGCAGCGACTGGACCTGGTCAAATATAGACAACCTGGAAGCAGGCGTAAATTCAACACAATCCGGCCCTATTTGGACTGGTGAAATAAGAGTCACCCAACTGTATGTTGAAGTCCTAGGACCGGGTGAACCCATCCCCGCAGGAGAATTCATAGAAATAACAGTCGAAGTCACCAATCAGGGCGACTTCAACCAAACAAGCATCAGCGTCACCGCCTACTACGATAATACAGCTATCGACACCCAGACGATCCCCCTCATGACAAACAGTACGTTCGGTCGCTTCCCCCGCTTCGAACCTGACAACTACACCACCGTTCTAACCTTCCTCTGGGAGACAACAAATGTGGGCAACGTTACAATCAAGGCCAAAGCGACTTATACAGGATGGGACACGCCGGGTCACGCTGAAGAAGACTACGAGCCAGACGACAACACATTCATTAACGGTTGGATAAAGGCTGGGGAAGCTGCTCCCGAGTTTCCGTTGGGAATGGCCTTGGAGATGGCCCTCGCAGTGTTCATCTTCTACGTCTGGTGGAAGAGAAGGCACAAAACAAAACTCCCCAAGACTCTCGGTTTTCGAACTCGCTAACACGCATGCACGCAGGCATCTTCTAGCCCACCTAACCCTGCTGTCAACAACTGCCCGTCGCCCCTTCAGCAATGACCGTCTCTTTCCTTCTCCACTTTGTCGGACAGTCTAGCATATGGGCACTCAGCACATCTTCTCCACTCAGGGAGTCTCGATGATCCTCAACTGATCTCCCTAATGCGCGCTCTACAATCATCTAATATCAGCTTCAAAATGAATGAACAATCTTGTGCAAGAAAATTCGCCGGCACATGAAGAAAGCGCGCTATGCATACATGATTAGGCAGAAAACAGAAAAAAAAGGGGGAAGGCGAGTTAGGCTCGAGGTGGCAAACTACATTTATGCTACGACTTTACACTTGGTCGCTGGGTCTCTTGAAACTCCCACGCCGCCGAAGAGTCCTTCAATCAGCTCGTAAGGGTACTCTTCTGTGCCTACATACAGCCTAGCGCTTATGTAGAAGACCTCAGGTCCTGGCGGCATGAAGCTAGCAGAAACAACGAGTTCTCCAGGGACAATGTCTTCGCTGATCCATGTGGCAGCGTCAATCGTCGAGATATCGGATGGAAACTCCATCTTTGGGAACATACCGTACACCACTGTGAACACTACCTTGACCTCCGCAGACTGTTCTCCATAGTTCATAATCCTGCAGTACATGGTCTGAAGTTCACCGACGAGATTCACGTGCCATTCTGGCCATACGCCGCCGCCGTGTGCGCCTCGCGTGCGGATGTACAGTTCGGGCGCGTTCTCAGTGTTGATGAACAAGCCGTGTCCATGGGTTGACATTGGAGGCAGTTCGTTTCCTTGCGGGTCGAAGAGTGCGGTCTGGGGTCCAAGCACTATGCCGCTCATTCCCTCTCCGACGACCTCGAAGGTGACCGTTGCCAACACCCCGCTTCCAGTTGGGAAGAAGAATGGTGGTGGCGGCGGCTGCAGCTTGATGGCGCATCCATACAAGCCCAGCGTGCCCGCAACGTTGTCGAATCCAGGTCCTGGAAACTCTAGGACATAGAGCGGCCTGAGCGGTGGTGGTATCGCGCTTCCCAGGAAGTCGCCGTTCGAAACGCTTACACCCTGTAGGACATCAGGGTTGAAGGCCAGTTCGAACTGGTAACTCCAGAGGCTTTCAACGTAGTCGACTTTGATTTCAACCGTCAATGTGTCGCCGATGTCATACTCGGTGTCCCACACAACTGGCGGATCAACGTAGATCACGTTCTCAGGGGCAGCCGTAGCAAAGTTGAGGGGCATGAGGGTGATTGCAAGCATGCCTATGATAAGCCACAACAAGTCTTTTCTTGAGCGCAGTGTCTCCTCCTCCTTTCTCTCATTCTATTCTACACCTAACTGTATTATAATTTGTCATATTTGAAGCTTTATCAAGCGTGCATGTCGAACCCTACCTCATCTTAAGTCTAATGGACATGGAGAACCTAAAGAAGCTAATCGCGACTGCTGCGAGTGCAGCCACGGCAAGTATCGCTGAGGCTAGAGGAGCAAACAAAGCGAGCACATTTGTCTCAGGTTCACGTAAAGAAACAGAAATGCCTCCAACCCTCACCCAGTCGACATTGTTTGTAGGATCGTAATCTTCAGGGAGAACTGCTTCAGCAGTGATCCAGTACGTTCCATACGGGACATCCGTAGTGTTCCAAGTGCACTCAACGATTGTTGAGTATCCTCTGTCAAGAGACACCGTTTCGTTACCGATATCGACATGCACGTCGCCGACATTCCTCTCCGCATATACAATGACACTAAACGTCTCTGAAAAGTTTCCAAGATTTCCAACAGTCACGTTGATGTAGATGAGTTGACCTTTGGGTGCCCAAAGTGGCCAAACCTTGATGCCGGTGACGGCTACATCATGGTTCCAACAATCCGTTGCAACTCCTTCAGCATACGGAGCATCCAGAACTGGATTAACGTCCACTTCACCCCTCCCCTCTTCATCATCATAGATCTTGCTATCGATGCAGTAGCAACAGATCGTTCCCCACCAATTGTATTCTGCTGTCATTGTATCAGTCAGATTGTTGTATAAGTTCCACGTGTTATCGAAGATATTATTGTAGGAAATGTTGTTAGAAAATGAGCTTCCATATAGTGTAATTCCTTTTTCACTCAGGCTAACGTTGTTGTACGTTATCGTGTTGCTAGAAGAGTTACGGAGTTCAACACCCGCATCACTGTTTGAGTTGATTACATTGACCGATATCACATTGTAGCTTGAATTTTCAAGCCAAATGCCGACATCATTTTGATTCAGACTGTTGCCTGACACGTTGTGATAAGCATAATAAGGCTGCCTCAAATAAATGCCCATTCTGTTACCTGTTACTACGTTGTCAGAGATGCTACTATTGTCAAATCCAGAAATGTATATGCCCGCGCCTTCTCCGGCTCCGGTTATAGTAAACCCGCCTATGCTGACGTTGTTTGCCGTCACGTTAAAAACTGGACCTTCCGGGTCAGACGAATTTACAATGGTGTCCGCAGGATCATCGGATATCGATCTGATGCTCAACGATTTGTTAACATCAATATTTTCGTTGTAGGTTCCAGGATAAACTACAATTGCATGCCCATTGAAAGTCTCAGCAGCATCTATTGCTTCTTGAATCGTCGCATAATCCAAGCCTGAATTGACGTTATATACCGCACCAATTATCCTAACGTTGATCTTCTGAGTCGTGTTGCTCGGGACATACCAAGCATAAGTTTCGGAATTGTAAACTGCAGAGAATTCATAAGAACCTGGATTGCCAGTTGCGTTCACTTGCCAAGTTTGGTTACAACTATCTCCTGATTCCAAATTCAAACAGGTTTGCGGGTTATCTGAGGTTGTGTAGAAGGGGGCATCTCCCGAAATAGTTGAGACTATACCCACTACTGCCCTTGTCAATATATTACCGTACGAACTGTCTAGCTGAACCCAGTCCCCTCCCGCCACAACATTCCTTTGCCAAGATCGTTGCGCCCAAGGCCCATTCTCGTCTGTTCCCATACCTACACTGTTTGGATGATCCCCAACCTGAACTAGGGCTAGATAGAAGTCTCCATCCGTGATAGTGATATTTAGTGATGAAATACCCACATCTACCCAACCAGTAGCTATTGGACCTGAGTTGATAGGACCACCCAATAAAGTGCCTGGTGCGCCATCAGGACCATCATCATCAAATATAGATACGTTAAAGTTATCATTGCCAGGATCCGGCCAACCAGGGTAGATATAGAACTTTCCTGTCTCAAGCCTAACAGGATATTCTATCGGTGTAAACCCAACTGCCCAAATATTTCCTTCATAGGTCCATACCCACGCATTCTCTGCACTGCCATCATCATAAGAGATCTCTTTTGTCCCCAAAGTAGCACTCACATTTCCACATTTTCCACCTACGCACTTTACACCTGAACTGAAGTTGAAGAATGCATGTTGAGCAACATGCTTGTCAGAAGTTGGATCAATCAAATAAGGTTCCAAATGCCCCATCGAAGGTAGGCTGACGGCAGCCGAAACATTAATTCTAGGAAAGGTTAGGCCTGTCTCACTATCGTAGATACCTTCCCCAGTGTGTTTCAAGATAGCCTCTATTTCGATAGGTGTTAGAGTTGGTTTCGCTTCAAGTAATAGGGCAGCCGCACCAGCCACGTGGGGGGCGGCCATCGAGGTTCCTCCCCGAGTATCAAAATCGCTGTTGAGTCCTGTTGAGGTGATCAAAGCGCCAGGCGCCAATAGGTCAAGGATGTCATCTCTGTTGGTGATGCAAGCAATCTTGTCCGCGTATGTTGCTGTATCCCTGCAAACTTCCGGGTTGCCCCANNCAAGCGGGAGCGGACAAATGAGTCGTGCTGGCGTCATTTCCCGAAGACACCGCGACAAAAGCCCCTGCGTCGACAGCGTTGTTGACTGCCTGCGCATCCGGTTCGCCATCGCAATATGACGTGAACAAGCCACCTCCGAGACTGATGCTGATAATGTCTGCATTTTGATCCGAACACCAGTCAATCCCCGCTACAATATCACTCTCCCACCCACTACCTTCTGAATCCAAAACCTTGACAGCTTTTATTGAGGAGCCAGGCGCGACTCCCTTGTAAGTATCGTTGGTGGAGGCAACTATCCCAGCGCAATGTGTTCCGTGACCATGGTCATCCATTGCATCATCTTCTGTTTCTCCTCCGCTGGGGCAGCAACCACTGGGACCAGGATTGCCTTGACAATAACATTTCTGGGCAACCACTTTGCCTGCTAAAGCAGGATGGTTATAGTTGACACCCGTATCAACGATGCAAACATCTACTCCTGAACCGTTTATCCCCTCCGCCCACACATCGTCCGCACTGATCAACGGAGCGCTTTCATCGAGGAAAGCGTGCACCTCTCTGTCTTCGTGAATGCCCACGACGTTCTCCAATTCTTTTAGTGTCTCCAGATATCTTCCAGCAATGCTTATTGCGATTCCTTCGATGACTTCATAGTCATGTAGGATCTTCCCATTCAATGATCGAACAAATCTATCATAATCGACCGGCTTCTCACCAAAAACAATGAACACTCTCAGAACTTCATCAGGCTTCAATCTGGCTTTCTCTAGAAGCATCGGATCTATTCTTACACCTAGATCATTCTCGACCAACGCTACCTTGTCTAGTTCTGTCGATTCTTTCCACAATCCCGATATTCCACTCTGTGGGACGTTGCCAGAGTTTGCTATTGCAACGCTGAGCGAAGGAATAAGAAAAGACGTAGCGATTAGAAGAATTAGAAAAGTCCCCGAACAAAGCTTGGTCTTTGCCAAAGGAGCAACGGAAACACCAAAATAAATGGAAATGGTGACTAGCACAAAAGGACCAACTGCCTTGAAACAGCATAGAAACAACTGAATAAACTGAACTGCTAGTGAGAGAGGTATCACCATTAGCCCTAAAGCCATCAGTGTGAAGCCGCTGATGAATCGCAACAAACACTTATTCTTATCATTCCATTCTCTTGCCTTGCCTATGGAAAGGATGTTAAAGTAAAGAAGCAGAGAAGTCATGATCAACGGCAAAACGAACACAAAGTTGTAATACAGCAGCAGCGGGATTGCTTGAAGCCTAGTGGAATTATCTGCCAACTGCCCGAGAATGAACAAGTAAGGTCCCCCAGTACAGGGCAATTCAAAACAGGCAACCACAAAACCGATCACAAAGGCTCCGAACGGACTCGTAACGCCCTTAAGCATCTTCATAAGCAGCGGCTTCAAAGAGCGGGGAACCTCCATCACAGACCCGCGGTCGCCATACCAGAAGACATCCTTGAGATAGAAAACCCCAGCCAAAACAGCAGCTAGCCCAACCAACAGACTGAAGATGCTGGAGAAACCGCTAACCTGCACAAACGTGAACAAACCCAGCCCAAACAAGAAGTAAGCAATGAAGACAGAAAGACAGAAAGCCAAACCTACCCTCAACGCTCTCTTCCTACGATCAGCAACGAGCACTCGAGCACCAATCAAAAAGACCAAAATGGCAATAGAACAAGGACTAACAGAATCAATCAAAGCGGCAATAGTAAGAGTAATCATGGAAAAACTACTTGCGGCAGACACTACTTCCTGATTCGAACTTTCTGTGACGTCCACATCCACCGCCCTATCAGTCGAAGAGTCCTTCATCAACGCCTTCTTGACCGCTTCCTCAAAACCATTAAGAATCGGGCTGTCACCAACAAAATACGTATCTGAAACAAAAATCGCAGGAACACCTCTACCCTCCAAAGGGAGACTGTACAGATCACAGTAATCACTGAAAGCTGAAAGGCTGCTTCTATCGTTGTAAATATCAAACGCGTGAAGCTGCAGGGGATATTTGTGCTTCATCTTATCAAGAAAAGGCTCAACACTGGCACAGTGAGGACACCCCTGCCCATAAAAGAAGTACACCCCTAAACCATTTCCATCTACCGGAGCCGAAGAAACATCTTCCTCTGAAGAAGAGGACTTAGTCTCCCCCCCAAAAGATAGAGAAACCACAAACAAAACAATCAATAACGCAAGAACACTCAATTTCCTATTCAAGCTTCGAAATTCTCCTCTCTCTAGGTCTCTCCATAAAAATGTGGCAGACGGCGATTATATATAACTTATTTCGGAAAGGACTCTCCAGTACCTCCCACATAGCATGCGTTGGTAATACGCGCGCACAAAAGATGTCGAGCAAATCTGATGAAAGGTAATCGAAATCTAACGGACATCAGGAGCTTGAAGAAGCCTATCGCAACTGCCCCAAAAGCGACCGCTGCAAGTATCGATGAGACTAGGGAAGACAACAAGACGAACACTTCCTTGGGTTCATGGAACGGAACAGAAACGCCCCCAACCTTTGCGACAGCTACGTTGTCAGTGGGATCGTAATCTTCGGGAAGAACCGCTTCTGCTGTGATATAATATGTTCCATACGGAACATCCGTGGTGTTCCAAACGAACTCAAGCAGTGTTGAATCTTCTCTGTCAAGGGACACAGTTTCGTTACCGATATCAACGTGGACGTCGCCGACATTCCTATCCGCATACACAGTGACGTTGAAGGTCTCTGAAAAGGTTCCAAGATTTTCAACCGTGACGTTGATGTAGATGAGTTCACCTCTAGGCACAAATGGCGGGTATACCTCCATGCTTACTATTGCCACATCATGCACTTTTATCACGGCTACCATACCGTCTGTGTAGTTGTTGTCGGCGGTGTCGGTTTCGAAAACAACTATTGTGGCTTCTGCTTCTATGGTGTAGCTTCCTTGGTCTACTTGTGTGGTGTTCCAATTGAACGTTAATGTCTTATCTGTGCTTGGAGCTAGGTTGTTGACAGTTTGCACTCCCATTGTAGTGCTGTTATATCTGACGGTGACATCGAAGGTCTCAGTCCACGTTCCTTCATTCCTCACATCGACATCGATAAGAACAATTTCTCCCCAATAGACCAATGTGTCGGAGGGGGTAACACTCAAGATTGCGATGTCGTGTACTCCGCCCCAACCAGCCATGAGCGGGTATCTGTCCCTGTTCATTGGATCAATACTGTAGGCGGTGTCTCCTATGCCATCTCCGTTCGCGTCTGTGCCCGTGTAGTCACTCCAGTGATTTCCGCCAGAGGGATAACCGTCGTCCCACGTGTTTACACAGTCGGGGTTCCAGACGGCTTGTTCGGTGTTATCGAGGAAGTTGTTGTGGTAGATGAGGTTGCTGTCGGATTCAGCTTCTGGATCTACTCCGAAGGTGTTGTAAGAAAGTGTGTTGCCTTTGAGGGAGTTGCTCGATGAGTTGTAGAGTTTGATACCCCAGTTGTTGTCAGAGATTGTATTGTTCTCCACAGCGTTTGAGGGATTTGAATGCGCCAAATAGATACCGTAAGAATTGCCGGTTACATTGTTGCCCAGGACAGTGATGGTGTCAGAGGTGTGGAGCTCTATGCCATATGCGCTCTCCGTGACCTCATTATTGCTGACAATGATGTCATGACACAGGTAAGAGATAACGCCGCTTACACCATTCCCCGTAAAGGTGTTCCCGTTCACAGTGTCATTGGATGAAGACTGAAGGTAAATCCCATAGGAACCGTCCGAAACCGTGTTGCCAACCACAAATGTAGCGTCAGTAGACAACAACTTCATTCCATACGCGCTGTCTGACACCTCGTTATCGCTAACGTTGTTGCCAATAGATCCAGACAGACTTATGCCAGTCACACTGTTGTTGAATAGTAGATTCTCTACAACCGTATGATAATCGGAATTGAGCAGGGAGATACCATACTTATTTCCGCTTAACGTATTGTTGGTGACAGTCACGTAGTAGTAGCCGTTTGATCTGATCCCGTTATATTCTGTACCCCCATTCCTAATAGTGAAGCCTCTGATCTCCACGTTGTGTGCCAGTACGCGAATGACCGATCCAGCGCCACCTCCGTCGATTATGATGGTTTCTCTGCTCTCTCCGACCAGTGTGAGCTCCTTGTTGACAGTCAACCTCTCATAGTAGACGCTCTGAGACTCGCCTGATCTGCGGTTTACCTGAATCGTATCGTAGTCGACCGCGGCGTCTATGGCTTCTTGTATTGTTGGATAGTCCTGTGGGACTTGAATCACTTGCGAAGCGTGAGACACGTGAACCACTGAGAAGAATGTGCAGATGGTGGCAAGTAATAGAAAAACGAACAGCCAAACCTTCAGAACACGCCTGTCGCGCATACGTTATTATTGGTTTGCTCCACCTTAAAAAGAGAACAAGTATTGAATTACATAACATAATTCTATGCTGAACGCCCTGTTGAAGCCTGATGCAACTTGGAATCATAAAGCCCCAAGTGCGCTCGCTCTTACGGCGGAGGTGGAGGTGGCGAAGATTGCTTCTTTGGCTTCACCTGTATGTGGCCTGTGCCGGTGAACGGTGTGCCATCATACAGCTTGCCCGTTATGGTCAAATCAACGACATAGTTTCCTTGAGGGTTGGGCTCCATTCCATTGTGATAGATCTTCAGCCACATGATGTCACGTACGCTGTACCCATCAAAGTCACAGGTGTACTCAAACGGCCTGGTGCTCGTGGAGTTGCTCCCCGGAATCGGCCGGAGGCTTCCCTCAAGAAGCACGGTGCTCGTGTTGATCTCGACCACTCTTTCGTTTTCTCCATGCGCTGATTTAAATACAATCGTGGCCGTCACGATCTGATCTGGATCGTAAAGATCGATGTCTTTTGGTTCAAGATCCACAGTCTCTGCTACAATCGTCGCTACCGCGGCAGGCATCAGAAGCGTTCCCACGATCAAGACAGCGAGGAGTGCCGAAAAAATCAGCGTCAACGCTCTAGGCTTCATTACAATCACTAAGTGATACAATCAGCCGTCCTTAAAAATTTTGTCGTGTTATCTTCTATAGGAAAAAACAATGTTGAAGAATAGGGATTGCTGTGTTCGGCCTAATGCCCTTTGTTGAGGATGATGGCTTGGCCCCGTTTTAGGATTCACGGAAGTCGTGGATCACTAAGATCGTATCGCTGCCCGCGAATTGCTCACCGTTCAAGAGTTCACCTGATACTGTTAACGGCACGGGGTACTTCCCTTCTTGAGGCGGAATCGTGCCCATGTGATATAGTATGTTCAGCCAGATGTAGTCTGCGACTATTGCGGCATCAAACTTCGCGATAACATTGTCTTCTCCGACTGTAACATGAAGTGCTTCAGCAATCAATCCTCCTTCATAGTAGAGCCTGATAGTCGATTCGTTGACATCCCGCAAGCTGTAGGCGACATCATCCTTTGTCAAGCTGACAATGTGGGCTGTGATCACACCCCTCTGTCTTAAGTTGAATACTTCTGGATATATGTTAACTTCTGCCTCTATTGTTGGTGCAGTCGCTGGTAGAGCTGAGAGCTGCAACCCAAGCAACAGCATTGAAAGGAGACCCAACATCATGAACACCGAATATTTACGCATGCAACCATCTCCATTCTCTTCAATTGTTACTATTATCTGCGAAGCTGATGAATATTTCTGTTGTCGTATATTCTTATGGAAGATAGTTCTAGATTACGCGTGTATGTCTGATTGGGACTAGCCCACCCTCACCTGCTTGCGCAAGACGTGCTTTTGTGGAATCTTCCTTAGAGGTCCGATTTTTTCTCAAAAAAAACCATCCTTGTTGCTCTAGTTTGTCTTTTGATACCCACTTGCACATAGTCTCCCTTGAATTTCTTCATGTCTTCGCATAGAGATAAGTTCTATAACGCTTTGAAGTAATCTTTAATAAATGGATATCTCCTACATAATATTCGACGCGTGCTGAATAGAGTGAGAGGAGAAGCGGCCCCATTGGTGACTAGGCACGGCTTGATGAAGGCGAGGATTAAGGCTGTCAGGCAGAGGATTTGGTTCAAAGCTTTATCGCGAGTAGAGAGAGGCATCGTAGACCTAACCATACGCTGCGTAGAGACAATTCGAAGCCGCCTTCTCGACAGAGTAGTTTCAAACATTGTAGCTAAAATCCTGAAGAACCTCAAGCCTAGCTTTCTGGAGACCGTGACAAAAGTTGGACGTAAGATCGCCCATGAGATTTGTGAGTTTGCTCTAAAGTGGGGAAACCTTCGCGCTTCCAGCTGGAGGCATGATTTAAGCTTCATACGATTTCTCGGTGTCAATGTGATCAACACGATGCCCTTTGATGTATACCGTGAACTTGGGGAGGCTGAAATATGATAAAAGGAATCCAAGTGCTTGGATTGCTGGTGAGTGCTTACCTAATAGTTCACACCATACTTCAGGGGAGACGCGAACAAGGATTTAAGAAAACGGGTTTGTGGCTAGGTTTGTGGGTCTCAGTAGGGATTCTCTTTGCGTTTCCATCGTTGACTACATTGATCTTACCGGTATTGGCAATGGAGAATACCGTTCTTATGGTTGTGGTCGTGGGGCTAGTCATAGCCTATGCTCTGGCGTATGAATCATATCAGCAAGCAACAAGAACGGAACGAAAACTTACAGAGCTTGTACAAAACATTGGATTACGCAACTATATGAAAAAAGCAAGAGGTAATCCTAGTGACGATGACGAAGAACAATAAATCGATACACGTGTGCATACCGGCGTGCAATGAGGAAGAAAAAGTTGGAGATGTAGTTCGCGGATTGAATGAACTGGAGCTGAATCTGAAAGTTCATGTAATAGATGACGGATCAATGGATGGAACAAGGGAAAGCGCTATGAAAGCAGGGGCGATAGTAGTGGAGCATCCGGTGAACTTGGGACAGTGGGCAGCTTTGAGAACAGGGTTTGCAATCTCCTCGATCGAGGAGGCAGACGTAATGGTGAGCATTGACGCAGATGGACAGCATGATCCAAGAGATGTTAGCCTGTTGGTTGAGCCCGTCCTCAACGGGGAGGCGGACATAGTTATAGGGTCACGGTTTCTGAACGGTGATACACCAAGCATGCCGAGATACCGGTTCGTTGGGATAAAGCTCTTTAACAAAGTGGTGCAGATTTTGACGAAGAAGAAGTTGACTGATTGCCTAAGTGGATACAAAGCATACAATATGTCAATTGTTAGGAGGATATTGCCGTATTTGAAAGAAGACCAGTATGGGGCATTGGAATTCCTTATAAAGGCGCTGAGGCACCAAGCCAAAGTGATTGAAAAACCAGTAAGGATGAATTCTAACTCTCATTCGACGAAGGGAAAACTGAGGTTCGGATATAATCTTTTGAGAACAGTAATCAAACAATGCTTCGCATAAAGGGCCCAAGTAGGAATACGGTTTTATCTAAACCGGCCTATAGCGTCTTTTCGGTGATACAGGACTTCTTGTTGTTCAGATGAGATGTTGAATGGTAGAGACGATGAAGAATGTCATTAGCGTTGATGTGGAGGAATGGTTTCATAGATTGGTATTCCGAAAGCATTTTCGAGACGCTGATGTTTATCCAAAGAATTCAAGACATGTAGTCGAAGCCACAAGGAAGGTCCTGCAGATTTTCAGCAAGTATAACAAGACCACGACTTTCTTTATATTGGGTGAAGTCGCAGAAGTTCTACCTGAATTGGTCAAAGAAATCGCAGAAAGAGGGCATGAGGTAGCGTTTCATGGATATTCACATGCGGGGCTCCATGAAGTCAGGCGAAATGATTTTGAAAAGGAGGTACAGAAAGGCGTTGACAAACTGTATCAGATAACGAAACAACAAGTGCGAGGATTTCGCGCTCCAGATTTTTCGCTGAATAACAAGACTATTTGGGCTCTGAGAGTCCTCAATGATAGGGGTTTTAAGTATGATTCATCACTTTTCCCCACGATGACTCCTCAATATGGAGTACGCGGGGGTATCTGTCATCCATACGTTCCTTCACCATCTGATCTGTCTAGAGAAGACCCCAGCCAGAAAATACTGGAGTTTCCGCTGCTTGTTCGTCGAGTTGGACTCTTCAAAATTCCAGCCGCCGGAGGATTCTACTTGCGACTTTTCGGACCCAAATTCATACTTCAAAGCATACGGAACATGAACAGACAAGGACATCCTGCGATGTGCTATATTCACCCTTGGGAAGTCCATGGCTTTCCAAAAACTAGCCTTCCAGTCCATAAGAGACTCTATGCGTATTACGGAATTCCATGTTCCGAGCAATTCGAAAGACTCGTTGAAAAAGTTGATGCTACAACGGCTATAGAAGTTCTAGAAACCATGGGCCTTGACTCATAGGTGTCCATCGTGGTTAAGCTCTCTGTAGTGCAGCTGACTTCTGACGATAAAGATCTATGGAACACTTTTGTTAGGGCTAACTCCAACGCGCAAGTTTATCACCTTTGGGAATGGGGAGATGTCCTTTGTAGGACCTACAGGTATGAAAGGTATTATCTGGCGGTCAAATGTGAAGGAGACATAGTCGGAGCATTGCCATTTCTTCTCATCAGAAGCCGCATTTTCCCTGATAAACTTGTCTCACTGCCTTTCTGTGGATATGGAGGTCCACTGCTGGCAAACTCTTTAGACACTTCAACTGTCAAACGTGCACTGAGGGTGCTTTTGAAGAATCTTAAAAGCGTAACAAGAGTTCTCAATGTAGACTACATAGAATTGAAACCCCCTCCGGTCTTTTCGTCCTCAGTTCTTTCAGCCTTTGGCTTCGCGACTTCCCAGAGATATCTCACTTTTAGAATTGACTTGAGAAAGGGTGAGTCAAAGCTTTGGCAAAACTTGAAAAGAGACGTTAAGAGGCGGGTGACGCAAGCGATGAAGACGGGAATTGAGATCAAGAGTGTTGGCGCCGATGACCTCAGAGAGTATTATGATATTTACCTGAGTTCTATGAAAAGACATGGTTCTCCCCCGCACTCTTATGAGCTTTTCATGAATATTTTTGAAGCATTTAAGCCGGAGGGCTTGCTTCAAATGCTGCTGGCGGTACATGAGGGAAAGCCTATAGCTGGTGATATGTTCTTCTGCTTTAATGATAAAATGAGCACTTGGAGTGGTGTTGTATACCCCCAATTTAGGGATCTCTATCCGACACATCTTCTCTTTTGGCATATGATCAGATGGGGGAGTGAACGAGGGTTCAAGACGTTTGATTTGGGCAGAACGAGATCAGAGACTGAGGGAATATACTATTTTAAGAGCCGTTGGGGCGGTAATGAAATGGACCTCCATGATTACTTTCTTATGAAGAAGGAGTCCGAGATCCCTGATCCTTTGCAACGTAGATATACATATCTGTCAAAGATATGGTCACGACTGCCCTCAGCGTTATCTCGATGGGTTGGTCCAAAAATAATGAGTGAAATAGGACGCTAGCACGTGGGTACTCCGAGATTAGACAACCAAAACTTATAGGTACTTCGCGCCCAATGAGACGCATGGGAAGGATTATTCCCCGAACAGCTATACCCCTAGGTAACAAAGAATTTGCTGTTGCATTGCAGGGACTTCTTGCAGGTGAAGATTTTGCCGGAGAGGACATAGCGGAATTCGAAAACGAATTGGCGGCTTATTTAGGCGTTGAGAAGATCTTTGCCTCAAATTCTGGACGAACCGCCTTGTACACGGCTCTCCAAGCTTTAGACTTGAAGCCTGGCCAAGAAGTTATAGTCCCCGCCTACACCTGCGCCATAGTTTTTGAGGTCATTATCCGGCTAAGACTAAAACCTGTGCTAGTGGATGTGAATCCCGCAACATATAACATTGACCCCGAGCTGGTCTCCAAAGCGATAACCTCAGAAACCAGAGTCATAATTCCTGTGCACTTGTTTGGGCGCCCGTGTGAAATGGACGAGATACTTGAAATCGCAGAAAAACATAGCTTATACACCATCGAAGATGTTGCTCAAGCCCTCGGAGCCGAATACAAGAAGATCAAAGTGGGAACCTTTGGAGACCTCGCGATGTTCAGTTTTGGACCTGGGAAAAGCATGACATCAGGCGAAGGAGGAGCGATCGCCGTCAACAACGAAGAATTGCTGGATGAAATAATCGCGGGACAAACCAAATTGAGCGACGCTGGCCTCAACTGGAACCTTCACGTGATGAGGAACGTCATAGCAATGAAAACCTTCGCGAATCCCCGTCTCTATACACTAGTAAAGGGTCGTCTTGACAAAGACGTGAACAGAACTGACCAAAAAATCTTAGAGAACTGTATAAATCTGGTGCGCCAAGAAGATCGTATTAGCCTTCACTCGACCATATCATTGGCGAAAATGCCACCGTTCTGTGCCAAGATAGCAAGAATACAGCTTGAAAAACTAGATGAGTTCAACGATAAGAGAATAATGAACGCTGTCACACTTACCGGATTCTTGAAATCGCTTAACGACTACATCCAACTACCCAAAATGGGCGATGGCACAAGAAGCACTTTTACGAGATATCCAATAACGCTTCGAAAGGGTTCTCGTGACGAAGCAAAGAAGCGATTAATAAGACGAGGTGTTGACACGGGAAGGCCATACGACTACCTCCCCGAAATATTTAGCTCCTTGCGGGTTAAGGCTCCCAATGCTTGTACTACTGCAATGTCCATTCTCACCATCCCAAACCATCCCCTCTTACAAAGCCCAGATGTGCTTAGAATTGCGAACACATTGTCGAATCTGTTGGTGGAGTAGCAACAAAGCAATGGAAATAGGCGAGATGGGGCTGCATGTACGCATGCGTTTAAATATTTCTAACTCTTTCACCATAAAGAGTGCCGCCGTAGCTCAGTCTGGTAGAGCAACTGACTTGAAAAGCCACACTATCAAGGTTGACGCCGTTAACCAGTTGGTCGATGGTTCAAATCCCTCCGGCGGCGCCAAGACCTGCTCAGCCTTCGTAATGACGGCATAAGCACCTATGATGATGGGCATATCATGAATGCTATTCTAGTAACAGATGCTCACAACAGGATTGCCCTTGCAATTTCTAGGTCGCTGGGGAGAAGAGGGGTGAAGGTGGGATGTGTCAGCGACAAGAGATATGCCCACTCCTTCTTCTCAAAGTACGCGGACTATCAGTTTTTATGTCCAAATCCATCAAAAAATCCCTCTTCTTTTATCAAAGCGTTATTAAAGATAGTAAAGAGCGGAAAATTTGAGGTCTTGTTCCCAGTTGAACAAGAGACACTTCTGCAAGTTCTGAAACACAAAGAAAAGTTCACCCCTTTTGTCCAAGTTCCGTTTGTGGACTTCGAGACATTGGCTAAGGCTGCAAATAAGTCGTTTCTTATGCGTTTTGCATCAAAACTTGGGATTCCTCATCCGAAGACGTATTTCATTGACGGCTCAGAGAAGGTGAAAGAAGTTTCGAAAGAGGTGGATTACCCAGTAGTAATAAAACCATCTATGAGAACGGGAGCTTGGGGAGTTGCCTATGCATCTACACCTACTGATCTCATCGCCAAATATGCGACGCTGCAAAGAGTTCTGGGCGAATATCCAATCATACAAGAGTACGTCTTTGGAATTGGCTATGGTGTTGAAGCACTGTTTAACGGAAGGTCTCAGTTAAGAGCCGTCGTCGTGCACAAAAGACTTAGAGAATATCCGATAACAGGTGGTCAGAGCACCTTACGCGAGACTGTACGGGATCCTGAAACACAGCGTCTGGGACTAAAGCTTCTGAAAGCATTGAAGTGGTTCGGAGTCGCCATGGTGGAATTCAGGCGTGACATTAACACGGGGGTTCCTGTGCTTATGGAGATAAACCCAAGGTTTTGGGGCTCTTTGGCTTTAGCCATGGCGGCAGGGGTGGATTTTCCAAGTCTTCTCTATGAGATGGCGATTGATGGAGACGTGAAGCCTGTATTAGATTACAGAGTCGGTGTCAAAGCCCGCTGGTTCCTTCCTGGAGATTTGATTGTACTGGTGGAGACGTTGATTTCCGGACGAAAGAAGGTGAGAGACTTGTTGAGTTTCTTGAAGTTGTACGAAAGAAGCATGGTTTATGATGAGTTGTCTCTTGACGACTTGAATGCTATTCCAGGTCTTCTTCTTCAACTTCTCGGTCAGTTCTTGGAGCCTAAGGGCATGCAAAGGTATGTCTTGAGGAGTTCGACGGCAAATG
>JABAOH010121633.1_pt2 | contig 35480 bp, 43 predicted proteins | sample 7062181 | NCBI WGS metagenome assembly JABAOH01 (sample SAMN14538630, study PRJNA623070) | marine sediment metagenome | biome: marine biome [ENVO:00000428]; feature: marine pelagic biome [ENVO:01000023]; material: deep marine sediment [ENVO:00002113]; isolation source: pool of 5 deep marine... | reverse complement strand
AAAATCAATAGATTATATTTATCGGTAATTTTTGTATGTTAAATCATGTCTGATATCCAATCATATCAACATAAGGCCGATCTAATTGCAAATGAACCAGAAATTAGATTTGCAGGATTCTTAGATATGATGGGAAATTTGGTAGCGGGAAGCTTCAGAACCGGCTTGGTTCCACTCAAAAATGAAGAAGAACGAAAAAAAATGTTCATTGAGGCAGTCTTAAGAATTCGAACTAGACAAGATTTTGATGATAATTTAGGTGCCGTAGAATATGCTGCAGCAAGAAGGACAAAAGTTGTAACGATGACATTTTTTGTTGATGACAAGGTCCTTTTTGTTTCTGCAGAGCCAGATATAGAAATTGATACTACAGCAAGAAAGATTCAAAATCTTCTAAAATAATTTCTCAAATTTAGACCCAAACTTGGTAAAAATAATTTATAGTATTTGTAAGGTCTGAAAACAATGACGTCACATTTTACAAAGAAATTGACCATATTGGCAATGATTCCATTATTGACCATGTTCATTACACCAGGCATAGTTGCTGAATCATTTGCAATTGATATGGTTACTTGTAAAGACGGCGATGTTCTTGTAAAAAAAACTCACACAGGGAATCATGCATGCTTGCATGAATCTTCTGCTAAAAAGGTAGAAGCTAGAGGTTGGGGAACTATTGTTCAATCAAATGACAATGTAACTATTGAAGAAGCTGAATCTATAGCTGGCCCAGGTTCATTACTTACATTAGCACGAGCAAACGTTCCAGCAACAATTCCAATGCACATGGGATACTATAACGGTGGAGAAGTCCATTACATCATCACTGATTCAAGTGATCAAACACACGCTGATGTAATTACCGAACAACAAGGATGGAAAGTAGAACTTGCACCATTAATTGCTAATACGCCAAATGAAGCATTATCCACAACTTACTTCTTTACAAATGGAGTGGAAGGTGTAGGAATACATGGATACCAAGCTCAAGTATTTACTAGTACGCCAGCTCAACCAGAAATCTACAGTGCACTAACGAGTCATGTTCATGTAACATGGAACGATGATGCAACTCCAAGAGTTTTGGACTCTGAAGAGATGATTGTGGCAGCTGAGGATGCAGGAGAGGTAACTCTATCAGATCTTCCCGTAGTTCTTAACATGCCACAAATTGTTTGGCCTGAGGGTCAAATGATGGTAAAAGAAGACAAAACTTTAGCAGATGACACTCCGTATGGAGGTGGACAAGTTTTGGATATCAACACTGAGGAGATGACAGTAACATTTGTTGCTCACAGGGGCTGGGGTCCAGATGGAAGAACAATCTACTACATTGTAACTGATGCCACTCCAAGTGGTCCAGCAGGAATGATGGGAGTGGTTGATGCACCAACATCAGCAAGCTTGATTGCAAACTCTGCAGCAGTTGATTTGTTCCAGTTTAGGAACGGAATTGCTGGTTCCGGCCCATTAGGTTTCCAGCCAGGTATTGCTGCGGGAGCTCCGGGTGATGCAAACTATTCCCCAATGTGGAGAATCTTCATGATTGGTTGGGAAGATCCGGAAAATGCTGCAGTTCTTGAAACCAAAGCAGACATTGATGCATATCAACAAGCAGGATTAATCTCAGTAGGACTAGCAAGACCAATGGATTCAGATCACATCGTCAACTGTCCATTCATAGATCCCTTCCAATAGGGAAACACACTTTCTTTTTTCATATTTTTCAATGAAAAATTTTGGCAAAATCTTTTAAGGTTTATTTCGATAGTTTTGTAAATAACAAACAATGCCATTAGATGATCTATGTAAAAATAAAATTTTCAAAGATGTGCCTAGATATGAAGAAATCAAAGAAGATCCACATGTAATGGAATTATTCTCTTCAATCTTTACAGGAATGAGTGGTAGGTTTACTAGAATGAGAATACTTTGTGCAATAACTGAAGACCCTATGAACACCTTGGAAATTTCCAAAAAACTGAATTTAGATTACAAGACAATCCAGCACAATATCAAAGTTTTAGAAAGTAATGGATTAATTGTAAGAGAGGGAGAAGGTTACGGGGATTTGTTTTTTCCATCAGAACTGCTTTCATCTAATCTTCCAACTTTATACAAGGTAATCAGAAATGTCGAAATGAAGCTTGAAAAATCCAAGAAAAAATATATTGAATAATTCATTTAAAAATTAACATTCTCTGTTAAATCAGATTTATTCGCGTAATTGCAAATCTTTCTTTATTGTTTCAAGCTTTTGAATGGTTGAAGGCTTTTCCTCAACAGAGTGAATACCTAACTTCAAAAGTTCATTCTTGTGACTTTCTCTTAGCTCCAAAACACTAACTATGATTATTTTTTTCAGCTCGGAAGGTCTTTTTGCCTTTAAATCATGAATAAACTCCATTCCGCTATATTTTGGCATACATACATCAAGAAGTATTAGATCATACGTATTTTTTAGAGCAAGTTTCAATCCTTCTTTTCCATCATTTATGCTTGTAACTGAATTATTTCCAGAAGATAACATGTCTGCATAAAGCTGACAGATTTCAGGAGAATCATCTACATGGAGAATATTCATTATTTTAATTGACCAACAAAAATCATAACGCTCTGTATGTTCATTTTGAACATTATTGCATCATCAAAAACCAAAAGCTGTAACACTCGAATATTACGGTTACAAATATTTAATATTCTAAAACTGCTCTTTTTATTTGGCGATAGTGATGGAATTAAAATGTCAAAATTGTGGTAAACCTCTTGATGATGCTTTACTTACCCATTGTTCAAATGAATGCCAATTTCAGAATTATTTGAAAAATGGTGATGGACATATTAGATAATGATTATTTACTCCATAACTAGATTGAACTAGCGTTATCACAACAATTCCTAGAACTGAAATTATTTTCAATCTCTTGAAAATTCACACACACATTCTGGATTTCCACAATATGGGCATTTACAATGACAGTGTGGTCTTGTAATGTGGCATTGTTGGCAAATTTGCTCTTCAATTCTTATTTCTAATTCACTTTGTGACATTTTTCTCCCTCTAATATTGGCCCTCTATCCAACCGCCACAGGAATTACAAATAATCATACCGTCTTCATTGACATAACTAGGTGCCCCTGGTGGACATTCACATTTTGGAATTTCCATGATTTTTTTGAAAATCTATTATATTATAGTGATTTATTTTCCAAAGTTAAAACTCATTTAGAATTTCCTTTTCAATCAAACAAATTTTCATGTAAGATGAAATGCATTATCTTATTGCTCACTAAAATAATGAGGTTATTTGATCAATCTTAGATATTATGAGTTGTATAGAACACCATGGGACAAGTAAAAACAACAAGATTAAGAAAACAAGATGAATTGTATGAAATTGAAATCCCTAAAGAATTCATCGTTAATCTTAATTGGCGAGATGGGCACATTTTAGAAATAAGTGAAAAAGAAAACAAACTTGTTATTGAAAAACTTCAAGGATTTGTAGGCTCCTAACCTCAATTTCCTCTTTTTTAGTTGATGATAATAATAAAAACTAACTTGAACTTTTTTGTCCCATTCTTGAAGCTTCTCCACTTTTTATTTTCTTAAAATCTTCTAAAATCTCCTCTTCAGACGGCTCTTCGTTTTCATGCTTTTTCCTTTGTTTATCTTTTGTAACTACCGCAGTTCCTACAGCTTTTGCCACTAAAATTGGAGGCGTTAAAACATCACAAGCTGATTCATGTTCTGGGTTGCTTGCTGGTGAAATTATTTTAAAAGCTTCAAAAATTATTTTTCTACTTGTATTACCTACGCTAATTATTTTTCCAATCACCTCTAAAAAATCTCCTCCGTGAACAGGCTCTAAAAATTCTACATCATTATAGGCCCGTAAAAGTCCTTCATCACCATCATATCGAATAGTCAATTCAGTGGCAACATCCCCAAAGAGTTGCATTATGTGGGCGCCATCTACTAAATTTCCTGCATAATGAGCATCACTTGAACTAATTCGAACTCTTAACTTTACTTCTGGTAAAATCTCCACAAATAATTGATTACTCTAAACAATATTAAATTAATTATTTTTTGAAATTTTCTTCTTTTTGTCTTTTATTTGAAATAATGGATGACATAGTGATGGTAGATTTTCATCATCTTCCATATGGAATTTTACAATTAGACCGAATTAAGAGTTTTAGAGACAAAAAATAGCATGTTTCGAAATTTTTTTTAGAGCAACTTTACAAGTATTTTTAAATTGAATTTTCTTAAAGATAAGGTTAGAAAATACCAAGAAAAAAAATTACTTGAGGCAGAGCAGAAACTCCAATTCCACATGGAAACTAAATCCAAACTTGAAAAAGAACTAAAAAAATTTGATGAGGGTAATGTTGATGACATCAAAAAAGAAATTGAAAAAAACGATAAATTTATCAAAATTTGGAAAAAAAATGTTGATTCGATCAATAAACAGAAAAAAAAACTAGATAGTTAACAAAGGAATTCAGTTAAAGATTAGATTGGAACCCACCTACGCGTAATTTTTGCCTAACTTTGTGACTAAACTCTAATAATTAAGGGCATTTGGATAGACTCATGGACTATGAAAAGTTCTGCTCTGATATCTTAACTGCTGATCCTAAAATTAGATTTGCAACTGTTTATGATGAGTGGGCATCAAAAGTTGCCGGGGGAATCAGAGAGGGAGTACAAAATCTTCTTACAGAAAGACGAGAAAACGAATTAGTAAATCTTTCAGTAATGGATTGGAAATCAAGAAAGGAAATGTCCAAATGGCTTGGAAAAACCATTTACACTCTTGCAGAATACGATAAAGTAAAACGATTCTCCTTTTACTTAGGTGATGACTTTTTACTTTTGGTAAGTGCAGAAAAAGATGCTGATACCAATAACGTAGTAGAGAAAGTTATCAAACTATACTACCAAAATTTAGAATAGCACTAAACTCACTAAATCATATCCTGAGGAGGCTAAATACAACAATTAAGATAAAAACATCTATTGTCAATGAAAATTATGAGTAAAGAATCCCAACAAAAAGATGATAAAATCTCCATTTGTGATCTAATGAAAGACAACACTTCTAAAATAATTCAAAAACTAGAGTCTCAAACACCATCGTATTTTCAACAATCTACAGACCTTTATTCCGCATATCTTCACACACTTGATGATGTCTATGGAACCTGCTACATTTCAGAAAAGGAGTTTTTTGACAAGCTTGACATTGATCAAGGTATTCTAGCAGCTTATCGAAATTATTCTAACAGTGTAACTGATGCGATTTTGCAGCAAATTGAAATGTTTTCAAAAATTAGGGAACAAAACATCCAAATGCAAATCTCAGCTATTCAAACCTATGACAATTTCATTCACTCTATGATGGAATCCTATGCCAAATATCTGGGGCAATTCAACAGATTTTCAAGTGGTTTTTGGCACAATCCCTAAAACAAACTATACTCAAACTCATTCTAAAACCATATAATCAAATCAAAGAATTTACTATTACTTAATTAACTTTAGAGTTGGCTGGGAACCCATGACAAAAACAATTTCATTAATTTTTTCACTAATTGTTCTAGGAGCAATTCCATTTGCATTTGCAGATTCTGAATATGAAAAGGTGGAATTTGCTGGCTATCTAGAAGAAACATTGGGACATTTCTGGGCCTTGGAAAAGAATCTTGACGAAAATAATGCAGAACTTGCTTTAGTTCATGCTACTCATCCAATTGCAGAGCTCTATGATCTAATGAGACCACAACTTCAAACAGTTGACCCACAACTAGAATCTGATATTAAATCCACGCTTTTGGATTTACAAAACAAGGCAAATACTGATGTAACAAGGGAACAAGCTCAAACGGCTATAGATTATGCAAAGGAGCTTGTTGAAAGAGCGAGAATGCTAGTGGTAGGAGAGGAAATCAGTGACAAGAAAGAAACAAAACTTTTCTTGATGAAAGGACTTCTTGAAACATCCATTGTAGAGTATGGTGAAGCAGTATCAGACGGCATGATTAACGAAATGGCAGAATTTCAAGACGGCTCTGCCTTTGTCTGGAGGTCTCAGCAAATTTTTGATGAAATAAAGACCGACATCCCAGAGCATGAAGCAGAGGAAATTGAAGAAATTTATGAATCTCTTTGGAATGCATATGATCAAAGAGCTGATCCAACCGAAGTTGATACTCTGGCAGGTGGAATAGTTCACGAAATAGATGAAATACTTGGAATAGAAGGAGAAGAAAATGAATTGTTAGCCTATGTTGAGACAATTGAGGACTTGCTTACTAAAACAAAAAATGAGTATATTTTAGGCAATTCGGATAAGGCACTAAGCCTTGCAACAAAGGCATATTTAGATAACTATGAGTTCATAGAAGGACCTATTGCGCAATCTGGTAATACACAACTTATGAAAGAAGTAGAGATTTTGTTAAGAGAGGAACTACGCAACATGATAAAATCAAATTCTCCTTCATCTGAGGTAAATGCAAAAGTAGATTTAATCTTGGATAAAATGGAAACAATTGAGAAAATTTTTGAAAATGCTGAGATTACTTTCCAAGAATCAGATAGAGGTTGTTGTGGAATGCATATGCGAGGACATCATGGAATGCATCATTCACCACATATGCAATTCAAAAGTGGAATTAACCCCTCAGAGGTAATTTGCAATGAAGGAATGCATTTGATGATGAAAATATCCAATGGTGCTCCTGTATGTCTTAATCCATCCTCTGTTGAACGACTTGTAGCTCGTGGGTACTGTTCTAATTTCTGATTTTGATATCCAGATTTTTTCTTCAAAAACAAAAACATGCAATATGCTTAAGTTTTACACTTTTCAAAAATTAGCATGACTTACGAAGATTTGATACATGACTCTATCACATTTTTTGAAAATGCCCAAAAACGAACAATGGAAAAAATTGAACAAACTGAAAGAGAAAGTACTAAACTTCAACTGAATAAAGAATTGGAAGCATTTGAGCATTTGAAAGGTTATTGGAATCAAGAAAAACTAAGACTTGAACTGAATAAGAAATACTCTTCTAGTTGATGATATGCCGGGGGCGGGTTTCGAACCCGCGACCTCCAGATTATGAGTATTGCCTTCTATGGAAGACCTGTTAGATTTTACCAATCGAACTGGCACTCTAACCAGGCTGAGCTACCCCGGCACAGTTTATGCCCATTTTTTTGGGAAATTAAATGATTCTAAAAAATTTTGAAGTATAATGTGACTTTCTACCAAAAATTGCTTTGCATGGCACTGTAAACCTGAATCTTAATACCTTTTGGCCTCATCAACATTCAATGACTCAATTAAGCCAAGGAATTTTTCTTATCCCTCTTCTTATCATTTCCACAATTCTAGTATCTAATTTTGGATTTACAGATGTGGCCTTTGCAGAAGAATATGACTTTGTTGCAGGAATACACACTGAAGTAACTTTTTACTTTAGAGATGGAGTCGAAACGGTAAACTTTCCTGTATTTTCAACAACTTCTGATTTAGTAGATAATGTTGGAACTAGTTTTGCTGTAGAGGGTGTCATTGGAGATAATCCTCATCTTCACGAAGCCTTAGATGAAGCATATGAGCATAGACAAGCCCGTACTACTGGAGGCAGTGCTTTTGAGTATGATCATAGATTTTTTGACGTTGATGTTAATGTAGTACAAAATGACGTTGTTCTAAAACCCCTCAATTATAAGCACTGCGAAATTTCGGAATATAGGATATATACTCTAAATGATGATTATGAGTCATATTTAGCCTCAAATACTGGATTTGCCATGGTTACTGCTATTGAATTTAATTGTGGTGGAGTTCATTTTAATTTAGAAGATAGAAGGTACAATTCCACTCCAGAAAAACCTTATACTGATTATGGTCCCTTACCTTTCACACTTGCTGAGGATGTCCGAACTTTCTTAACTTTTGAATTTGATAATGGTGCTGAGAAAATTGAATCTGTGATCTTCAATACTATGTCTGGTTTTAGTGAGGGCAGTTATGATAATCCAAGCTTTCAGATAATTACGGCGGTATTGCCTCACCCATTGATAGATGATGCAATCTCAAAATCACTAAAAGTTTCAGGACTTGCAAGTACATTCAATGAGGACTTTGATGTCGATGTAGAGTTTGTCAACTCCGAAGAGAAATTACGTGGATTAAATTTTGAAGGATGCATTGTTGCTGGATATGATATTGTAACCCTTAGGGATAAAGAAGAAGGATACACGGGAAAGAGAGGATTTGCAACTGCTGAGATACTTGATGTTGAGTGCTCTGGTTTGACTCCTGATAACCCTACATTGGAAACTACCTCAAAGGAGACATATGGTTCTTCATCAATCACCAGGACATCACACACATACAATATGGGAACCGGTCCACACATGATCGCCACTTTTGATTTTGATGCTGGTAAGGAGGTTGTGGATTTTCCTGAATTCTATCAAGGCAATTTAATCTCAAGGGCCAATCCAACATTTCAACTGACAGGCGTCCCAGGAGTAACTCCATTGTTGAATGACGTGGTTGATAATTCCAGAAAGACTGGTGCAAAAATAACAGGTGTATCATCACTTACCAAACTATTTGATGTAAATTTGTCTCTAATGTATGGAACTGATACAGTCCGCTCCTTTGATTACTCAGATTGTCGTGTTACTGACTATATAATAAAAACAGAACATGATGCAGAAGAGAGTTTTTACAAAGGATTTGCTCTTACCAACGAGTATAACTTTGAATGTCAAGGGTATCACCCAGTCAGTTCAATGGATGCATCTTCATCCGAACCATCTGAATCAAAAACAGAGTCTTCTATAGATTATCAAGCAAAGCAACTATCTAACTGGGGTCCGGGATTCAGCTACACAAAGAAATAAGGTAGTCTGTCTGTTACTCCTTGACGTCGTTCCATTTTGTATTATCGCTTTTAACCCAAAGGAATTTTTTCTGTAGTGCAGCCGTGTAGAGCTTTTCCCATTCAGCGCCTACTTCATAAGTCCAGGCTTTGAAAATACGAGGATCGATATAGTTTCTCAATGAAGTTCCTAGATTATAGTCTCGAGTCTTTTCTGATAAATCAATTTGAAGTTTTAACTTTTCTTGCTTTTCTTTTTGTCTTTGCTTTTGTTTTTTAATTTGCTCCTTCAATGTTTTGATTCTTTTTACTTTTGCTTCTTTTTGCTTGTCGGTTTTAGTTTCCTTTGACTCTGCTTTCTTTAGAGTTTCTTCTGTTTTAGTCCAGGGTTTATCTTTTTCAACTTTCTTTAGAGTATCTCTTTTCTTTTGTAACGAGTGTTCAAATGTTTTAGGGATAGTCCGTTTATGGTTACACATTATTGCAGCTTCTAAATTGGCAAGCTTTGCATGATAGAGTTTTTCATTTGGAGTTTTTCCTTTAAGATTATCATGTTCTTTGAGATAATTTTTTACAACATTTGTTGCCAAATATGTTCTGAATACTTTAGCGGTAAGCCCCTTTACAATGCTGGAATAATAGGCATTTACATGACGTGAAGTTATTCCATCAAAGATGTCTTGTTTGGGTTTTTTATTTTGAATAATTTTCTTAAGATTTTCATGAAACTGTTTGTCATGCCCTATGGCAGGAACTGTTTCTTGCCAACGCACACTATCTTTACCTAGGAAATCAAACTCGATGGCATCTGAAGTTAGGTTGATGTGCTCTTTTCTAAGGGTAGTGGCACCCACAGTATCGGCCTCGTCAGGATCCTTTTCGTCACCTACTCTCATTGCTGTTCTGTAAATCAAATAACATGCTGTAGCAATTTTAGTAATTTTTGGATCGTTTGATGACATGTCCTTGACTATTCTGTCTTTGATTTTGTTAATCTCCTTTGCAAGATTAACTGCCTTTTCGTATTTTGCCTTGTCACGATCCTGTTTTAGACCTGCAGTATCTGCAAGCCAAACATATTTTCTTTTTTGGGTAAGAAAGTCCATCCAACTTGCAAGCCACATTGAATCTTTGTCATGAACAATTTTCCCCCAATCTCCTTCTGGGACTTTGGCTTCTTTACCGAGATTTAGTGTAACATCTTTTGGAGTGACTCGAGGTTTCCATCTTCCACGTATTGGATGTTCTCCTCGTCCAATGAAAATTCCTGGTGGTTCTGCCATATAGTTGGCAACTTCAACTTCGTTTCCATCCATTATGGCCTTGCCGTACTTTTCTTTTAGTTGTTCTCGTAATTCCTTTCTTTTTGCAGCTAGGACCTTTTTTTCTTCTTTGGACATCATCTCTTTGAGGTCCTTTTCTTTGTCAACTAGCTTGTAAGCATCTGAAAAATCAATATCTTCATATGAAATTTTTTTAAATTTAGAATCTAGAGTTTTAGCAAAATCTGCGGTAAAATTTTTCTGAAAAACTTTATCCTGAGCATATGGGGTGTCTTTTTTCTTGGCCCACTGATAGACCATCTCTTCCTGGTCAAGGGACAAAGGAACATTTTCTCCTTTTATTTTTAGTTTGATTCCCTGGGTTTCAAAGGCAGGAGGAAATAAGATTCCATTGTGTTGAAGGGTTTTCCATTTCATTAATTTTCACTCTTAAAATTGCGGACTTTGACAAATTTGGGATTCTAAGTGTATATCAATTTAACGTAGGCATGTTCTTAACTTGGAAAGAGCTCTTTAGACATGTATTTTTCAAATTCTAGGTCCGATTTTGACTTTTTTGCCTCCATAAACATAGCAGCATCTGTACCCACAATGTATCTTGGAAGCATTTCATCATCGTGGATTGCCTTGATTACAACTTCGGCTACCTGAGCTGGGGGAGTTCCCATCTCAACCATCATCTTAAGACCAGCTAGCATATTTTCTGTAATATGTTTGTATTTTGGATCTTTTTTGGATTCAGGAATTTTCATAGAATCAAAAAAGTTTGTTTTGATTACCCCTGGTTCAATGAGAGTTGTCTTTATCCCAAACATTCCCAACTCATACCGTAAACACTCTCCTAGTCCTTCAAGTGCAAACTTTGAGCTGATGTAAGCTGGTGATCCTGGAAGACCCATGCGCCCAGCTACAGAGCTAATATTTACAATTATTCCTGAATTTTGATTTCTCATTATTGGAGCAACTTCTTGAATTATTTTTACTACGCTAAAGAAATTTGTCTCGAACTGTTTTCTGAAATCATCTACTGAAACATCTTCTGTACAACCAAATTGTCCATACCCTGCATTGTTTACTAGAACATCAATTCTATTGGCATCTGACATTACTTTTTTGACAGCATTTTCAATAGATTCTTCATTATCAACATCAAGCTCAATTACTGTTATTGGAAGATTCTCTTTTTGGGCAATTTCTTTTAGTTTATCTCCTTTTGACGTGTCTCTCATAGTAGCAAATGTTTGATATCCATCTTTAGCAAGTGCAATTGAAGTTTCATATCCAATTCCAGATGAACTGCCAGTGACAAGGGCAACCTTTTCCATGAGTTTCGTTGTTATTTGTTATATTTATCCCATTTTGATTTTATACTAGTGGTCTGTCTCCTTCAGTAGGATCAACCAATTTTGTTTTTTCACCGGAGTTTATTCTCTGAAGAACTTCTAATGAAGAATACTTGTGTAAAAATTCGTTATTGTTTCCACACCGGTACGAGAAAGTACACCTTGGACATCCTGACTCGTTTTTACATGGACACTCCTTTATGATGTACATTGCTCTCTCAAGTGCCTTTTCGAGCCTGTCAAATAATGCTCTACTTGCTCCATTTCCACCAATTGCTCCATCATAAATGAAAATTAAGCCTGAGGTACCAAGTGATATTCCACCAAGGTCCTGAGAAACTCCTCCTGTAATCATATTGCTTCCTTCAATCACAACATGTTCTGTTGCATGATATCCACTTGCTTCTGTATAGTCCTCATCTTCAGCTTTTTGGATTTCTTCTAGTGGTCTAGGCGCATGAAAAACAATTCCTTTTGTGACAAAATCATATTCTAACGGCTCTTCAAGAATAACTTTTTCTCCTTGAGTTACCTCTTGACCAAGTTCGATGTTAACATAACCATAGACTTGTTTTTTGATATGAAGTTTGCAAAATGCAACCTCCATCCCAAAAACATTTCTTCTTTCAAAAACGGTCTCAATTGTGGGCCACTCTTCTGTCAAGGCCTTGGTATAGTATGGATAGTCTTTTGGGATTCTCTCAAGCTTTGCATAATTTTTTTCAGGATATCCAAATTCCTTTACCTTGTATCTTGTTCCTGCAAGAAAATAGATTGCATCTTTGTGCAATTCTTCTAAGGCAATAGGCAAGATTCTATCGCCTACCTTTTTCTCATTAAGAAAAATGTCCATTGATTTTCCTATTCCTCTGATACTGTAATCATTCAACATTTGTCCAATTTTGTCAAAATTTGGAATAATTCTATTGTTGTACATCAATAGGTTTTCTTCATCTAAGTGGTGCTGAATTACTTCTTGATGTTCTTTTAATTCGTGTTTAGAAATTGGCTTATCACATGCCATTGATAAAACTTGAAATTCTTCAACGAAAGGATTCTTTGGATCAATGTAGGTTCTCTCCACATCTTCAAAATAATCATCAGGATGATTTTTGTAGTATTGTGAAATTGGGTCGTTTCCCAGTGCCAAAAAGGCATACCCCCGCTGACCTTTTCTAGCAGCCCTCCCAATTCTCTGAATTAACCGATTAACAGGAATTGTTGATGAGATAACTCCATCAACATTTCCAACATCTATGCCTAATTCGAGCGTGGGAGTACAAGAGATAGCCTGCAAGGCATCACTCTTGAATTCCCTTTCAACTGACCTTCGGTAATTTGCCATCAATCCGGCACGATGAACTTTGATGTTAATTTTTTGTTTTTTTGCTTGAATTGCTAACAGCTCTGAATTCAAATGTGAATTATTAAACACCATCGTCTTGTGGTTTTTTTCGGTCAACCTTTTTGTCAAATCCACCATCAAAGCTCTTTGATTTCGTAATGAAGGAAAAAGCATTACAAAGTCTGTTTGTCCTTTTTTTCCAGAACCATGAATTATTTTCATTGGTGTATCAAAAAGTTTTTCACAAAATTGTTTAGCATCATCTAAGGTGGCAGATGCTGCAATAAACTGAATTTTCTTTGAACATACTCTTTTGAGTCGCTTTATGATATAATGTACATTTGATCCAAATATTCCTGAATAAACATGGGCCTCATCAATAACTAACATTTTCATGGTAGTAAGCAAAGAAGAAAATTTTGTTTGATGCCACAAATGGTAATGTATAACATCAAAATTTGTGACAAGAATCTGTGGTGGTTTCTCTAAGATTTTTCTTCTTTCATTTTGACTAGTATCTCCATCAAACAGACTAACATCGATTCCAACTTTTTCTGCAAAGTTTTGAATTTTTGGAAATTGATCTCTGGCAAGAGCTTTTGTGGGATAAACAAACACTGCAAAAACATTTCCAACCTCTCCTGAATTTTTTATTTTTTGAATAACTGGAATAACAAATGCTTCTGTTTTACCAGAAGCAGTGGGAGCTTCAATTACAACATTTTCACCAAATATGATTTCCTCAATCGCCTCTTCTTGAAACTTGTAAAATTGTTGGATTTGAATTTCTTCTAAATATTTTATTACCTCATCTTCAAGGCCCATTTCTTCGACTTTTGAGCCCATTTTAGGCTCAGGATTCTTCAAAACTTTGTATTGGGAAACATAGTCTTTTTTGGTGAATAAGACATTTTCAGTGATGACATCTGGATTGTAATCGCCAATCATTTCTTTAATTTCATTTTCTGTTCTAACAATCCCTTCATCTTTGAGATTTTCTGCAATGCCCTCTTCTGAAACTAGACCCTCATCAAATCTTGATAAAAATTCAAGGAAAACCTCATCATAGTTTTTTGAAAATTCTAAAATGTCTTCTATCCCACAACTTGTGCATGAAACATGCATTTTTTTGTTGAATGTCTTTTGAATTTCGATCTTTGATTTACATTTGGGACAAGAAAATTTCAATTAATCTCTAATTTTCTGCAATACCATCGAGATTTATTGTTTGATTGACATCGTTTTTTCACGACATTATTAAGATAGGTATTGATTTTGAATTTTAAATTTGAAAAAGATCGAGATAAACAAAATCTATAATTTCAATTGTATTGAAGGTATGGAGCACATTCCAAAAAACAAAATAGATCTGGTAATTACCGATCCTCCCTTTGCAATAAACTTCAAGGCCAAAAAAGCCAATTACAATAGATTGTCATCTAGAGTAATCTCAGGTTACAATGAAATCAAACCTGAGGATTACTATGATTTTACATACCTTTGGATGAAAGAAGTCTTTCGAGTCCTAAAAGAGTCCGGAAGCATGTATGTTTTCTCAGGTTGGAATAATCTCAAAGATATACTTAGAGCGCTAGATGACGTTGGATTTACGACTATAAATCACATAATTTGGAAATACCAATTTGGTGTTGTAACCAAAAAAAAGTTTGTGACATCACACTACCATTGCCTTTATGTTTGCAAAAATAATGAAAAACGAAAATTTTATCCTTTTTCCAGGTTCAAAAAAGAAGATAAAACAAAAGATGGTAGGAGTCTTCACTACAAGGACAAAGAAGATGTCTGGGATATCAAACGAGAATACTGGACAGGTGATGAAAAAACTCCTACGAAACTTCCTGCTAAATTAATTGAAAAATTACTTCAATACTCTAGTGAGAAAAATGATGTTGTTCTTGACCCGTTTTTAGGGTCTGGACAAGTTGCTGTTATTAGCAAATCAATGGGAAGGAGATATCTTGGATTTGAGATTGTTCCAGAGTATTACAAGTTTGCCAAAAAACGACTAGATAAAAACCTCTACAGAGTAAAAAAATCAAATTAAATTAATTTGGTTTTTGGTTTTCAGGATCATCAATTCTTTTTTGACCTATTCTATCTGAAATTTGTTTTTGCAGCTCTTCGTCTGTCTTTCCTTCTGTTTTTATTCCAAGTGACTTTGCAATGATTTCATTTTTTTGCCTTTCATTTTCCACGGGGCCTGAAATCTCAACACTGTCATGCGAAACTTCTTTCAGCTGATTTTGAACGTCGTTTTTTGCTTTGTTGTACTCACTTACTGCTTTTCCTAGTTTTCTTGCAGCTCCAGGTAGATGACCTGTTCCCAAAAATAAAATCAGGGCGACAAAAATTATGATTAACCATTCACTTCCAACAACATTTAGGGAATGCTCAATCATGGTATGGATTGGGTTTATTTGAAAATTAAACGTAATGCTGTTAAGATTTGTCGAGGCTAAATCATATTCTTTGCATTCTCTTGGGTTCTAGTTTTTTTCGAGCGCTAATTGCTAGTATGGCTACGCCTATACCAACTACACAAAACACCAGATAAGGGGCCTCATCCCCAAAGGCCTGTGATAATGGACCGCCTATTGTAGGGCCGATTGCCCAACCTATTCCAAAAACAGTCTCATAGGCTCCAATAATTTTTCCTGATATTGACTTCCTGGTCTTGCTGAGTATTATCTCTAGGGTGAGTGGGAAAAATATGCTAAATCCAAATCCCATCAAAACCAAGGCAACACCAAACATGATAATTGAATCTGAAACAACAGACAGGGCCAATCCTGCCGATACTGCAAAAGTAGCTGCAATCAAAGTCTGGCTTGTTCTTCTTGAAAGCTTTCCAGCTAAAGCCAAAGACAAAACTCTAGAAACACCAAAGGCAAAATACAAAAGCAAAATGTCCGAATCTGACATTCCCTTATCGTTTAGAAACGCAGGATAAATTGATAAAATTATTCCAAAACATGATGTGCAAAAGATCAAAAGAATGATGACTTCGGGAAATCTCTTCATTTCCTTAATTGAAGACATGGAAAATTTTTCATGGTGATTCTTTGTACTTTTTCTTGAAACTAAAAGAGCCGTAACAAGTGAAGTTGCCAAGATAAATGCAGTTATCTGAAACAAAACTCTATAGGTAACATCAAGCTCTTCAAGGAAGACAGTTCCAAACAGCGGACCTACCATAAATCCAATGACAAAGAACATTGTAAACCAAGAAATGTTTTTGACTCTGTCTTTTTCTGGACTTTCTTTAGATATTATTGATTCACAAGGAGGCCAAAAAAATGCATGAGCCACTCCCGTCATTATTCTAAATCCCATAATCTCTGGAACTGATTGCGCAATTGATAGAAGGTAGATTGATGCCGAATTAATTACAACGCCTAAAGAGAGAAGATATCCATTGTTGAACCTATCAAGTAAAATTCCAACAAAAACTGGGATAAACATGTAAGGAATAAAGTTGGTAAGCCCGATGAAACCAAGCTCAGCATATGATGCGCCAATTACGTTTTTTGCAAAAACTGGAAGTATCGGTCCATGAAGACCATACGAAATTCCGATAATTAGCCCTGTAATATTTACGAGAATTAAAGCTCTGTTCATTTGTATGCGGCAACCATTATTGCCCCGCCCATAAGATCTTTCTCAAACTCTACGCGTGAAAATTTCTCCAAAAGCAACTCCTCTAGCTTTTTGTTTTTTGGCCATCTTTTGTAGGTCCCATATAGTGTTGCAAACTTCAAACCCAATTTTCCTCCTGCAATAAGAGCAAGAATCGGGAGTATCATCCTAAGGTAAAATGAAACTCCGAATCTGATAAAGGCCTCATCTGGTTTTCCCAAATCTACAATTACAAATCTACCGTCCTTTTTCAAAACTCTGTGAATTTCTGAAATTGCTATACGAAGATTGATGGCATCTCGCAAAGAGTATCCGCAAAGCACGGCATCAAACTCTTCATCTCTAAAAGGAATGTGCTCAAACACTCCATTTGCCATGTCTGGTGTTTCATCAAAAAACGTTCCAGTGTTTTGCAGCATTGGAACTAGAGGATCATAAAGGGTGATTGAGATATCTCCATTGCAAAGGTTTGAAGCAGTCTTTGACATGTTTCCAAACCCAGAACCAGCATCCAAAATTTTGTTTCCAGGCAAAACCCGCCCTTTAATTCCTCGATTTCTGTGCTCTACATCTTTTCCTAAAGAAATGTAAGCGTTCACTTTATTGTAGACTGGAATAATTTCTCGTAGTACTTCAAGAACTTCGCCCCAGTAACTTCCTAAACCCATAAAATTAACACCTCAAATAATTTGAAAATTTTGCAGATTACTCTGCGGTAAACTTTGAAGCATTTTGAGAATAATTTTTTAAATCTGATTCAGAAATTTTTTCGAAGACCTTCTTTTCGGAAGTAACTTTTGCCATCTTTACGTTTTCAGTTCCTTCTTTTTGCTCTGCTTTGAGATTTATTGCTGCAATTGCAAGTGCTGCTGCATCTTCAAGGGACATGTCCTCTTTGTAGTTTTTCTCCAAAAATGCATTAACATCTTCAGAACCAGCACCAATAGCAATTGCTGCATATTGAACAAATGTTCCACTTGGGTCAGTTACGTAGATTGATTCTCCTTTTTGATCAACTCCAGCAATAATCAAGGCAACACCGTTTGGCCTGACTCCAGAATACTGTGTGAACTGGTGAGATTGGTCTGCAAGATGTTTTGCTACTGTTCCTACTTCAACTGCCTCATCATAGGTCATTTTGTTTCCCTGTGAGAAGAGTCTGGCATTATCAACTTGTACCCTGGCATCAGGAATGTATCCTGCAGCTGCTACGCCGATATGAAAATCTACTTGGAAAATCTTTTGAGTTACATTACTTGTTTGAAGGGCTCTGGGCTTTTCTTCAACTGCCATGATGACTCCCTGATTTGTTTTGATTCCAAGGGCTAATGTTCCACGCTTTACGGTTTCAATGGCGTACTCTACTTGGTAGATCCTACCATCAGGTGAATACATTGTTGGGGTCATATCGTAGCCACGTGATGCCATCATGATACAGCGAGTTGTCTGCTTTGTCAATTTAAGGGTAATTGTCCTGCTTTTGTCCGGATGATTTGGAAAAGATTTGGGAATAGTGTTTTAAGCAAAAAAGGGGTTTAATATTCAAGGTAAAATGAGCACGCAGCAACTCCTAGAATTCAAAGAGATTATTCGATCAAAATCAGACGGTGAGCAGAGAAAAACCGACAAAGAAACTCGTAAGCTATTGTTTTACTTGTTCACTAGCACACGAGGAGGATTTACCCGATTGCGAATAATTATGCTGTTGCTAGAAACTCCTCTAAATACCCACCAACTTTCACAAGAACTCGGTTTGGATTACAAGGCGGTTCAGCACCACATGAAGGTTCTTGAGAAAAACAACATGGTCTCAAAGATCGGAGAAAAATATGGTGCAATATATCACCTCTCTAACTTCCTTGAATTCAACATCAGAGCTCTTGATGAGGCGATTGACAAGCTAGACCGCAAGATGAACCAGAAAAAGGTATACATCTAAACAATTGATTTTTTAAAAGCATCTGAAAGTCTAAGATATGGGTAAATCTAAAATGATTCAGTGCGAAGTTTGTGACTTTGAAGTTTTAGAGTCAGATTGGGAGACTCACATTAATACCTCACAGCACAAGGAAAATGCCCTTACTCAAATAATGGAAGATAGACTGGGTAAAGAAAGATTAGCAAAGTCACGTGATGAAACTACTGAATTTCTCGAAGAATTAGAACACGATTTACTTCAGAAAAAATCAGACTCTGAAAATGTAGAATAAAAAATTTCTTATTGGAAAATCTGCTCTTCTAGGAGCTCATCATATTCTTCAACCATTCTCATGGATAAAATTATGCTTGGAATTACAGGCTCACCTTTTGGTTTAATGCACTCTAGACCTAATCCCTCACCTGCCACTTCTACACTCATCATAATTTGAATTTCATCTTCTCTGAAAAGAGGAATCATGGATTGGTTTACAATTACGTCCTTTGAAGTTCCGTGGTAGAGGTTTGCCCTGATGTTAGAGTTGGGAATGTCTTCACCATTTTTTCTCATCCATACATCTACATAACGAGATGTGTTACCTCTCTTTCTACCAATTTGGGGTGCTGCAATAATAAAGTAAAGTCCTGATCTTTTAATTCTGATTACTGAAGGGTCTTTGGTAGTAAAATGTTCTAATCCAGTAATTGCATCATTTACATTAAGTGCAACTGGTGTTGGTTCTTTTGCCTTTTTTGGCCGTTGATCATAGTTGCAAGAAAGTTGGGCAAAATCCCTAATCATATTTTAGAGAATTTTTGTGTATCTTATAAGCTATTCGTAAACAAATTTTTTTCTATTATGTTCATAGATGCATAATTTTTCGATCGCAGAAACATACTTAAATAAACCATAGCCAACACAAAAACGATTACGTTGGCAAAGATTGAGGCAGACCCTTTTGATAACGCAACACAACAGGTCAACGATGCTTGTGATGTTTTAGGAATCAAAGATGAAGGACTCAGAAAATATCTTGCAATGCCAAACAAAGTTTTGAGAGTTAAAGTCCCAGTAAGAATGGATAATGGCAAAATTAGAATTTTCACAGGATTTAGGAGTCAACACAACAACGATCGTGGACCATACAAAGGTGGTATCAGATACTTTGACCCAGAAGGCGGTGTCGAATATATGGAAAGAGAAGTCATGGCACTCTCCTCATGGATGACCTGGAAAACCTCAATTGCAGGCGTTCCTCTAGGCGGTGGAAAAGGAGCAATTTTCGTAAATCCTAAAAAAGAAAAATTCAGCCGAATTGAAATGTCAAGATTAACAAGACGATTTGCATTTATGATATCAGAAATTATAGGTCCTCAAAAAGATATTCCAGCCCCTGATGTATACACAACAGGAAAGGAAATGACACAAATCATGGACACCTATGGAAAATTAAATGGAAATACACACCAACCAGGTGTAATTACTGGAAAACCAATTCCAATGTTTGGTTCTCTTGCAAGAAACGTTGCAACCGGATTGGGAACTGCATATTGTGTTAGGGAGGCAGCTCAAGAACTTGGGTTGCCCTTAAGAGGAGCTAAAGTAGTATTGCAAGGATTTGGAAATGCAGCAACATTTGCTGGTGAATACTTGGAAAAGATGGGCTGCATTATCATTGGAGCATCTGATTCCAAAGGAGACATCATTAGTACTAAAGGAATGAAGATGAAAGAGCTTGAAAAATGGAAGAATAAAAAAGGAACAGTAGTTGGATTCCCAGGAAGTACCAAAGTTACAACTGAAAAATTACTAACAACAAAATGTGATATTCTAATTCCAGCAGCTTTAGAAAACCAAATTGATGCTAACATTGCAAAGAAAATTAATTGTAAAATTATCGGTGAAGCTGCAAACGGTCCAACATTGCCAGAAGCAGACCCAATTTTATACAAGAAAAAAATTATTGTAATCCCAGATATCTTGGCAAACGCCGGCGGTGTAACAATCTCATACTATGAGTGGGTTCAAAACAACATTGGCCAGTATTGGGGATTTGTCCATGTCGCAAAACTCATGGAAGACCATCTTATCGCAGGATTTGATGATGCTTTAGAATTAGCGAAAAAGAAAAAAATAGACATGAGACGAGCCTGCATGGCTATTGCTGTAAAGCGTGTAGTTGAAGCATTTGAGCTTCGCGGAATTTGGCCTTAGCCAATATACGATTCATAACAAACTAACTGCTCAATAAATCGAATTTTTCCTTTTGTAATTGTAGTTAGTTTTTGTTTAAATGTTAGATCGATTCTTGTTCTCCTTTGCAAAAGCTGAATTGTTTTTCCAGTGAGGTACTTGCCCTTTTTGTCACCATCAAAAAGAATAATGAGGTTCTCATGTTTTGCAACAGAATCTGCAAAGTTTATCATCCCTCCAAACTTATGAAACTCTAAAACTTTACCTGAAAAACCAATTTTTCTCAAAGCTGTTGAATCTCTTTTTCCTTCTACAACAACGACACTATCTGTCATCGAGTTCAGACGGGATACAAAATTCTTAATGTCGTTTACTTCTTGCTCTGTTACAAGCACACAGAAATTATTGCCTTAACATATTAAGCACTTTTGCTTAAATTTTTTAATGTCAGATGTCCTGTTTGTTCAAAATACACGAATAGAAGGTTCTGGTTACCTTGGTGACCTTGTAAATGATGATGGGTTTGATGTGCAATCAGTTAATGCAAAGCATGAAATTATTCCAGAAAAAGAATTCTCTTTAGTTGTGATATTAGGAGCTCCAGAAAGTGCAAACGATGACTTGCCATATCTAAGAGACGAACAACAGCTAATCAAGAAATGTGTGGAAAAAGAAATACCAGTACTTGGAATTTGTCTGGGTTCTCAATTAATTGCCAAAACCTTTGGAGGTAGAGTTTACCCTGGCACAAAAAAAGAGATTGGTTTTTACAATGACCTTGTTGCCGAATCAAATTCAAGCCTATTTTCAGGATTTCAAAAGCCCTTCACTGTTTTTCATTGGCATGGTGATACCTTTGATTTACCAGAAGGTGCGACCAGACTAGTCCGCTCAGAAATTTACCCAAACCAAGCATTTCAGTATGGAAGTGCTGTAGGACTTCAGTTTCACCTAGAGGTTAATGAGCAAATGGTAAATCTTTGGCTTGATAAAACTGAAGAAAAACTACGAGAAATTCCTTACATTGATCCTGATAAGATACGGACCGAAATTGATGCAAATATTTCAACTGTAAAATCCAATATGAGAAATTTTTACAATAATTTCAAAACATCATTTCATCTCTGACCAAAGTTTAATATACTGAATTTTAGTTTCATCGATCGGACGATGGCTGCTGTTAAGAAAATTTTTGATGAAACAATTCAAACCGATCACAAAGTCATCACCGAAGAATTATCAAAATCAATTCTAAAAAATTACGGAGTAGATGTTCCACCCTACGCTTTAGTTACATCAGCTGATGAAGCTGCAAAACAAGCAAAAAAAATTGGGTTTCCACTTGTAATGAAAGTAGTTTCTCCACAAATTTTACACAAAACAGATGTCGGTGGAGTTAAAGTTGGATTAGATAATGTCAATGATGTAAAAAAGACATTCAATGACATGTATGGCCGGCTTTCAAAAAAGAAAGGAGTTCAAGTTAAAGGTATTCTCTTAGAAAAAATGGTTCCAAAAGGTGTGGAACTAATTGTTGGTATTCAAAACGATTCACAATTTGGACCAGTAATTATGGCTGGCTTGGGCGGAATCATGACAGAGGTAATGAAAGATGTTTCATTTAGAATGCTACCAATTACGACTTCTGATGCAAAGTCCATGATAAACGAACTAAAGGGTTCAAAGCTTCTCAAAGGTTTCAGAGGAAGTGAACCAATTGACCTTAACATGGTTGCAAAAATGTTAGTTGATATCGGGAAATTAGGCGTAGAAAATGCCGATTATATCAATAGCATTGACTTTAACCCAGTTGTTGTATATCCCAAATCACACTTTGTAGTAGATGCAAAAATCATCCTAAACAAAGAATTAAAGAAAAATTCAATCTCAAAAGCCAAACCAAACAAAGAAAACATGGAGACATTCTTTACTCCAAAATCTGTTGCACTAGTTGGTGCCTCCGCAAGTAAGGGCAAAATTGGTAACTCTATCTTAGACAGTTTGGTAAATTATGATTTCAAAGGAAAGGTTTACCCCATTAATCCCAAGGCTGACAAAATCTTTGGCCAAAAATGCTATCCATCAGTTTCGGCAATTCCAGGCAAAGTTGACCTTGTTGTTGTTTCAGTTGATTTGTCTATGACTCCACCAGTCTTAGAAGACTGTGCAAAGAAAGGTGTACACAGTGTTGTGATTGTATCTGGCGGAGGAAAAGAACTTGGTGGTGAAAGAGCAGCATATGAAGCTGAAGTTGCAAGATTATCTAAAAAACACAAAATTAGAATTATTGGTCCTAACTGTATTGGAATGTTCAATGCAGCTAATCGTCTTGACTGTGCATTCCAAGGTCAAGAAAGAATGGTCCGTTCAAAATTAGGCCCTGTTTGCTTTTTCTCACAAAGCGGAACAATGGGAATTAGTATGTTAGAAAGTGCTGATGTATTTGGATTATCTAAAATGATTAGTTTTGGTAATCGTTCAGATGTTGATGAAGCCGACATGATATGGTATGCTGCAAATGATCCTCAAACAAAAGTAATTGGATTATACGTTGAAGGTTTTGGAGATGGAAGAAAATTCATCAATACTGCAAAACGTGTAATGAAAGAAACTAAGAAACCAATAGTAATTTGGAAGAGTGGAAGAACTTCACTGGGAGCAAAACAAGCCGCATCACATACAGGCTCGCTTGGAGGCTCAAATGCAATCATTATGGGCGCATTCAAACAAGCAGGGATTATTTCAGTTGATAGTTATCAACAACTAGCAGGGGTTTTCAAAGCACTAGCATGGCAACCTGCTGCAAAAGGAAGCAAAGTTGCAATGACAAGTAACGGTGCTGGTCCAATGATTGGAGGAATGGATCAATTGGAAAGATTTGGTCTTACAATAGGAAAATTATCCCCAGAACGAATCAAAAAAATGAAATCCCATTTTCCACCAGCCGTTCCTATTCACAGTGGTAATCCTGCTGATGTGGGAGGAGGTGCAACTGCAGAAGATTATAGATTTGTTATTCAACAATTCATGGATGAAAAAAATATTGATATCGCAATGCCTTGGTTTGTCTTCCAAGATGATCCACTTGAAGAAACAATTGTTGATCATCTTGCTGCATTCCAAAAGAAAAGAAAAAAGCCGTTACTAGTTGGATGTAACGGTGGCCCATACACAGAAAAAATGATAAAATTAATTGAGAAACACCAAATCCCAGTTTACCAAGACCTTCGAACTTGGGTGGAAGCTGCAGGTGCATTAGTCCAAGTGGGCAAAATACAAGGAAAATAGAGAACATTTAATTTTCGCCTAACTTGGCTCATTACTATGTCTCTAGTAACCACATCTACTTCTGACGGTATTTGCACAGTCAAGATCAACAGACCTGACAAACTAAATGCCATGAACACTGATGTTGCAAAAGAGCTCATCCAAACTTTTGAGAACCTAAACCATGATGAATCAGTAAAAGTAATCATTCTAACTGGTGAAGGTGAAAAAGCATTCTCTGCTGGTGCTGACATCGAATACATGTCAAAGATTTCAGCAGATGAATCAGTCGAGTATGCAAAAACAGGACAACTAGTTACTGCAACAGTTGAACTTGTAAAGCAACCTACAATTGCAGCCGTAAATGGATTTGCACTTGGCGGAGGTTGTGAGCTTGCAATGTCATGTGACATTAGAATTGCAGCAGATACTGCAAAACTTGGTCAACCAGAAGTTACAATCGGTATTCCTCCTGGATGGGGTGGAACACAAAGATTGATGAGAATTGTGGGAATAGCAAAGGCAAAAGAGCTTGTCTATACTGGCAAGATGATAAAAGCTGATGAGGCAAAAGAGATTGGCTTGGTAAACCAAGTAGTCCCACTTGCATCACTACAAGAAGAAGCACTAAAGATGGCGCAACAAATTGCTGCAAACTCTACAATGGGTGTTCAGATGTCTAAAGTTGCAATCAACAAAGGAAGAAATGCAGATCTTGATACTGGTCTTTCAATTGAGCTTCTTGCATGGAGAAACTGCTTTACTCATCCTGACAGAGAAGAAAGAATGACAGCTTTTGTCAATAAATCCAAAAAATAAGCTAATCCCAATTTCCTTCTTATTTTCCTTTTAATTTTTATCCCAAAATTCAAGTAATTTTGAAAAACTCATTTTTGAAATTTCAGCTTAAACCAAACCTCTCTTTTAATAACAGGCATAACTGGTCGTGTTTTTGGTTTTCTTAGAAACATGAATTAATATCTGACTATCTGAGTATTATGTAAGGGACAATGGGCATAGCAAGGGAACAACAGCAAAAAAAGGACGTTACAAGAAGCATAACTTACCGATTACCTGAAAAGATGATTAACGAACTTGACAGTGAAGCCCGACAAAGAAAAATTTCACAAAACGTTCTTGTCAAGCAAATCCTCGAAAGATACATCCAATGGGATAGGTACTCTGAAAAGATTGGAATGGTTCCAGTCCCCAAAGAAATTGTTGAATCCTTGGGAGCAGACTTGGATGGTAGAGACATTGATGAGATAATCAATGTAGTCTTCCCAATGATCAAAAATAATGTCATGTTCATTAAAGGTGGTTATGATTTAGAACGATGCATTGAAACTTTAGAAGATTACATGAGGGCCTCTGGTATGAAATCTGATCATAGGATAGATGGAGAACTGCATACCTTTATCATTCAACATGACCTCGGCATGAAATGGTCGGTTTTTACCGAACAGCTTTTGACTCAAATGTTTCGTTACTTTGCTACTGACAAAGACCTGAAATTCCAAACTACTGATTCTACTGTAATCTTGAAAATTGCATTAGGATCAGAATTTGATGAGCATCATTATCAAAGCTGAGATTTACTTTAGTCATTGAAATATTTCCAACAAATATGTTATCTATGAATACCGCAAGTACCATTCAACTATGGCTTAAACAAATAATGGATGATTCGGTCTTATCTGTCAACTCTACAGTTCCGGCATATGAAGCTGCAAAACTTATGGAAGATTCCAAAGCTGGCGCCATCGTAGTTTTGGAGAATCAAGTCCCAGTAGGGTTGGTTACTAACAAAGATCTTACGGTAAAATTAATTGCTCATTCTTATCCGGCTGATACTCCATTAAGAAGAATAATGTCTACTCCCTTGATCTCAATTACTCCACAAACAGACCAAAAAACGGCCGTTGAATTGATGACTTCACGAAAAATTCGTAAACTCCCCGTAATTGATAACGATGAAGTAATAGGAATTGTAGTTGCCTCCGAAATTGGTCATGTAGAAAATTCCTAAATTAGATATACTGAAATTTCTCAAAAATTGAAACTATGGCAATAATTTCCTATTTTACTAGTGGGTCTAGTGTGAAAAGCTTATTATAATTTGAGCCGACTTTTTGAAATATTATGGCATCTGAACAAACCCAAAAGATGATCACTGTCACACCTAAAGCAGCTGAGAAGATTGTCGAGTTTATGAAAGAAGAAGCCGAAAAACCAGAATACCTTAGAGTATATGTTCAAGGCGGAGGTTGCTCAGGCTTGTCTTATGGAATGGGCTTTGAAAAAGCACCAGAAGAAGACGATGTTGTCCTTGAGGAAAACGGCGTAAAATTACTAGTAGACAGTTACAGTATTGACCATCTAAAAGGTGCTAACGTAGACTATATTGAAAGCCTAATGGGTTCTGGATTTAAAATCAACAATCCAAACGTAACCAACTCATGTTCATGTGGTCACTCTTTTAGCACAGAATAAGCCTTTTTTATTTTTCATTTTTTGATTCTCCTAATGTATGTTGAATAAGATTATTGATCTTTGAAAAATTGAGAAATTTTCGCATAAATTCTTGCGATACCCTCATATATCGAGAAACGAAAATACCACCATGATAATTAAGGAGATGAAAAATTTATGCCTCAATCAGGAATTGTCAAATATCACGTTAAACTTTCCTATGAAGTTGATGGGCTCGTTGAAAGGGCAGACATAATCGGAGCAATCTTTGGCCAAACAGAAGGTCTGTTAGGCCCAGAGATGAATCTGAATGAACTGCAACGAGTATCCAAAGTTGGTCGTATAGAAGTAGATGCCAAATCAACTGCAAACACTACTAGCGGAACCGCCTTAATTCCAATGAGTACTGATATTGATACCTGTGCATTAATTGCTGCAGGAATCGAAAGCATAGATAAAGTTGGTCCATTTGACTGTAGTTTCAAACTGGTATCAATTGATGATGTTAGAGCAGCAAAGAAAGATGATATTGTAAAACGAGCAAAAGAAATCAAACAACGTTGGGCAACAAAAACCGTAAGCGAAGGAGAAGGAATGCTCAGAGATGTCCACGAAGGCGATTCTGGCAAACTATCCACGTATGGTCCATCCAAACTTACATGTAGCTCAGGAGTTTATGATGCATCTTGGATAATTCTTGTAGAAGGAAGAGCTGATGTAATTAATTTACTAAGAGCAGGTTATGATAACTCAGTGGCAATAGAAGGTGCAAAAATTGATGAATCTATCAAAGAACTTTGCAACTCCAAAGACAAAGTCGTAGCATTTCTTGATGGGGACAGAGCTGGAGGATTTATTCTAAAAGAACTCAAATCAGTTGTTGACCTTGATTATGAATTGCAAGCAGACACAGGTGTTGAAGTAGAGGAACTAACGCCTGCAAGAATTGATGAAATTCTAAAACCTGTCAAAGATGAGATTGAAGGTGGAGGTCCTATAACACCAACACTACAAAACGAAGATGATAAACCAATTGCAGAATTAGCTTCCAAGGTTTATCCTGACCTTAATGAAACTCTAGAAGCAGTTGCTTTAGATGGTGAACAAAAAGAAATTTTCAAAGTTCCAATAAGCGAACTTGTTAGCAAACTTTCAACCCAAACCGGAATAAAGTATCTCCTACTAGATGGAATCATTACCCAAAGATTGCTTGAAGGTGCAAAAAACGCCGGAATAGAGTGTGTTATTGGTCATAGAGTTGCAAAGCTATCAAACTCTGATGGTTTGACTCTCAAGACGTTCGGTGAGTTAGGCGTCGCATAGGGTTTTTTGATGACTGAACTCAAGATTCAGCACATTCTAACCCTCACACATCTTTTATCTAAAGGAGCAAAACACAACTTTGTCACAATTACAACTTCTTCTTTAGGAAAAGAAATCAAAAAGTCTCAACAGTCTGCATCAAAACACCTGCTTGATCTTGAAGAAAATAATTTCATTGAGAGAATAATTAGTGGAAGAAAAATTTCTGTAAAGATTACTTCTAAAGGATATTCTGAAATGGTAAAATTATCTAACGCTTTGCAAAAAAGTTTAGAGTCTGCACCTTCTGAAGTTTTGTTGAAAGGAACTCTAGTTACTGGAATGGGTGAAGGCGCGTACTATATGTCGCTTAAAGGATACACCAAACAATTCAAGTCCAAAATTGGTTACATTCCATTTCCAGGAACCCTAAACGTGAAACTAGGAAAAAAAGAATACACAGAAGCCGTAAGACAATTTGAGGGAATGGAAGGGATACGAATTAGTGGTTACTCTGACGGCAAAAGGACATACGGTTGGGTAAAGTGCTTCAACGCTAAACTCAACTCCAATGTTGATTGTCAACTAATTAGATTAGAGAGAACACATCACGACAAATCAACAATTGAGCTTATTTCAAAAAACAATATTAGAAAAAGCGCAAGACTCTCAGACGGCTCAAAAGTTACAATAACAATTCCAATTAACGGAAAATAATCTAAATATCGTGTATGTTTTCGCCGTATTTTTTTTCAATGATAGAGCTTGATACTTCAGGAATTGGTGATTGAAGCCTTGCAACTTGCACATCAAGGTTGATCTTCTTACATCCTTCTGTGATGAATTTTTCTTGATGCACTTGATCATAGCCTAAGGCAATAATTTGTGGCTTTATTATATCCACAGTTTTGAAAATATCTCCTTCGTGGCCAACTACACTCAAGTCTACCACTGATAGTGAATCTACCAGCAACTTTCTTTGGTCCTGATCATGAAGTGGTTTTCTTTTTTTCATTTTTTCTGCAGTGTTATCTGTAGCGATGACGACGATTAATACGTCTCCAAGATCTTTTGCTGCCTTTAATGTATGGATGTGTCCTGGATGAATAATGTCAAAAACTCCTCCAGCTAAAACAACTTTAAGAGAACTTCTTCCAAACTCAGTAAGAGTTTTTCTATCTTCTTTTATAAGATCATTTTTGATGCATTCATCTATTTTAGAATCAATTACCTCTTGAGTGATTCCCCCCTTCTCCTTGATAATCTCAATAGGTTCTCTGTTGCTAATTGAGGCAACATACATTGAGGACACAATAAGTTTTTCTAAAGGTTTCAACCTTATCTCCTAGAATAATCCCACTCTTTAATTCATCGATATTCACATTTTGGGTTCCATGCCCTTTGCTAATCTCAAGGCATCAACCAAACCATCTGCGTATCCAATGCTGAGAATGGCAACTTCGTCTTGCCCGTCTTCTAAGAACTTTTCGGCATCTTGGATGTACAGCTCTGCATTTTCCAAAATAGTTTGAAACTCCTTTTGGTCTTTGTAGAGGGGCTCTACTTCTTCAAGGGCTTCTCTTACCATTGGAACGTACTTTTTCATCATTTGCACTGAAATCTTTTTGGTCTTTTCAGAATTATCTGATGGCTCATCAATACATTTTCCAAAAATCTTTAGAGCATCAGACTCTGTAAAGTGCAACCTTCCAGTAATTATGACAGTATGTGGTGGCTTTCCAAAATCTTGCTTTTTTAGGCTCGAGAAATTCCCTGAAACAATTGATTGGTCCTTGAACCCTATTCTAGATGCCACTATTGCGTGTGTATTTGGATTAATGACATTTCTTTTTTGACCCTTTTCTGTTTCCAACAATCCAATGATTGCCTCCTTGGGATCCAAGAAAAAATCTTTGTCCTGATTATATTCTAAAAGCAAGACTGTGTGATTTCCCTCAATGATGTTTTTGTAAATTACATAGTAAGGAGTTGTAAGTGATTTCATGTCGCTCATTATTGTGGCAATCCTTCCAACTTTGTAAAAGTGAAGTCCGCACTCTCCAATCATTGAAGTCAATGAAGACGATGCATGTATAGAGTGAGTTTTTATTTTTTCTTCAATAGCTCTTGCTCTTAACTCAATGTGAGTAGTTGCAATGTACGGATCTCCATAGGAGAGCAAAACAATTTTTTTTCTTTTTGCATTTTTTAAAATCTCATTGCCGTCTTCTACCTGCCATCTTTTTGCAGTTTTGAATTGACCTTTTGTCATTTTTTTTATTTTTGTTAAATCTGATTTTCCGATGGGGCTTGTGAATTGCTCAAGATATACAATGTCAGCTTTTCCTAAAACTTCCTGCGCTTCAAGTGGTATTGACTTTGCACCTGAAATTCCTAATCCAACAAACCACAGCATTACTTTATCTTTATTTTTCTGTCATGAAGTCGCTTGAGATGTGCAAGTGTTTTTTTCAAAATTTCAATTCCTCGTAGATACTCGTCAATTGATACTTTTTCATCTATGGTATGAGCCTCGTGTGGGTCGCCAGGTCCATAAGTTACAACTGGAATGTCCCATTGGTTTCCAATAACATTCATGTCGCCTGTTCCCGTTTTTCTAATTAGTGTAGGTCTTGCATGCTCTACTTCCATAACTCCAAGGGTAAATGCACGCACAAGAGGTGAGTTGTGTGGTGCCTCAAATGGCTCAGTCTCATCAAGTATGGAGTAAAATGCCTCAACACCACGCCTCTGTGCAATTTCCTTAACTAGTGTAGCGATTTGTTGCTCTACGTTTTTGCAATTCTTGTCAACAGGAATTCTGATATCCATTATGGCTTCACACTCTTTTGGAGTAACGTTATGACTTGTTCCGCCGGTAATCTCAGTTAATGTTGCAGTCAAAAGCATGCCTTTGGTTTTTTCCTCCTGACCTGATTCAAGACCCTTTTTTAGCTCATTAGTAAATATCATGGATTCTTCTATTGCATTTTTTGATAACCAAGGTGCACTTGCATGTGCACTATCTTCAACTGTTACCTTGAGGTTTATTGCAAGCCTTCCCTTGTAAGCAATAGTTACTTGTTTAATTCCACTTGGTTCTCCAAAAATTGCGTAATCGATATCCATCTCTTTTTTTACAAGGTTCTTGATTCCTGTCGCGTTTCCCTCTTCATCAACTGCTCCAACAAAAAGTATTGTTCCGTTGTTGCTTTGAATAGAAGCTGCTGCAAAAAGCATTGCCATTAAAGGAGCTTTTGCATCTGATGCCCCTCGGCCGTAAAGGGAGTCTCCTTCTTTTCTTACCTTTACTTTTCCTGGAACAACGTCCATGTGACCGCAAAGAAGAATCTTTGGAGAACCTGAACCTTTCTTTGCCAAAATATTTCCTACCTCATCTATGTGAATGTCTTCAAAACCTAAATCATCACACTTGTCTGCCAAAAACTCTGCCAAAGCTCTTTCATTAAGAGAAGGAGTGTATAGACGAAGTGCCTTTTCTAGCATCTTAACTGCAAATCTTGGTGTTACTGTAAAGTTTGTGTCCAATTCTTACTTGCCAGATTGCATTGCATAATCAAGCATTAATGAAGGTATGTCAACTTCGCAGACTCGTACAGTGTTCTTGTATTCAGTGGTGTTGTTAACCTCGTGGACAACTAGTCCCTTCTCATCGCTTTCCATTAGGTCTACGCCTACAATCTGTCCCTGCACTGCATTCTTTGCCTTTATGCACATCTCTTCCATCTCTGGGCTTACTTCGCATGGAGTTGCTGTGCCTCCAAGGGCCATGTTGGTCTTCCAGTTGCCACTTCCTGATGTCCTGTATATGGCTGCAACAACCTTGTCTCCAACCATAATTGCTCGAATGTCTCTGGGGGGTCTTTGGACAAATTCCTCTAGATAATGAACCTGGTAAATAGGATACATTTTTTCTCTACTTTCAATAATTCCTTCAGCAGAGTCTTTGTCGTTTAGTTTTGAGATTAGTCTTCCCCAACTACCAACGGTTGGTTTGATTACCTTGGGGTATCCTTGCAAATCAAGGGCTTCCATAGCGGCATCCTTTGAAAATGCAACTGTTGCATCAGGTGTTGGAACTCCTTCTTTTTTGAGCAACATGTGGGTGAATAGTTTGTTTCCAGCTAAGATTCCAGTGTTTAGGCAATTGATCACATTAACTCCTAGCCCCTCAAGAGCCGCAGTTGAGTGAAGGTTTCTGTAATAGCTTACACATCTCTGAATCACTGTTCCGTAATCTTCTGGTTTTTTTTCTAAATCTAAAAATAATTTCTTACAATCAACCATCTGGATATTGATACCCTTTTTCTTTCCAGCTTCTAGTAGAGCTTTTTCTTCCCATCGGATGGTGTCGTAAAGAATCGTTACGTCAGGATTCACTGTCCCCAATCCTCGCCAACCGTTTGGGCCGGCTTTAGATCGAAACCTTCTGCTCCTTTAGCTAATTCAAAACTTGCACCGCACTCGGGACACGTTACGATTTCTCCTTCTAAAGCATCGCTTGGTATGGAGATATCTGCATCACATTCGTCACATTTTGCCATTATTTTTCCTCGGATTTTTCTCCTTTTTCGTCATTAATTATCTTTTTTTCAAGCCTTTCTTCTAGAGGTATCTCAAGCAAGTCTCCCATTCGAAGATTTTTCAACCCCGCTGCAACTGCCTTTGCTGATTCGGTGTCTTGACCAAGTCCCAAAATGGACATAAGATAAGAAGCCCCAGTTTTTCCTGCCAGTTCGCCAAATACTATCCTTCTGCGGTTTCCAACTGTTCTAGGAGGAATGGGCTCATATGCGGCGGGATTTCTAAGAATGGCTGCAAGGTGAGTCCCTGCCTTGTGTTTGTAAGCTGAAGAGCCTACAATAGGCTTTGAATCATAAGGTCTGATTGTGGTGTATTCCTCAATTAGTCTTGAAAGGTCTTGAAGCATATCTAATCTAAAGTCGTTTGGAGATTTGAAAAGATAAGTCAGTGCAACTGAAACTTCAGCTAGTGAAGGAATTCCAGTTCTTTCCCCAATCCCATCAATTGTTGTGTGAATTTGATCAACTCCTGCATCGCATGCAGCAAACGCATTGGCAAGTGCAAAACCGATATCATTGTGAACGTGTGCATCAAGAGGAGTGTCTACTGCTTCTCTTACTTTTTTAACAAAATTGTACATCCCAATAGGACGAAGTATTCCTACAGTGTCAGGAAGACTTATTCTGTCTACTCCTGCTTCTTCAATTGCTCTGCACATCTTTAAGAGGTACTCTGGCTCTGCTCTACTTCCATCTTCTACAGTAAACCTAATTTTTAAGCCATGAGACTTTGCATACTCTACTGTTTGAACAGCTCTCTCCATAGCTTCCTCTCTTGTGATTCTTAATTTGTCCTTTAGGTGAACATCAGAAATACCAAGGTATGCTGCACACCATTTTGCATCGCAGCTTAATGACACATCAATGTCTTCTTTGAGTGCACGTCCGTGAGATACAATGTCGGCCTTTAGACCTTGCTTGATAATTGTTTTAACAGCGTCTTTGTGATCAGGTGAAACAACAGGTGAAATTTCAATTTGGTCAACTCCAAAGTAATCTAACATCCACGCAATTTGGATTCGTTGTTTATTTGTAAACGACACTCCTGGGTGCTGTTCTCCTTCTCTAAGTGTGCTGTCCAACACGCGAATTTTTTTAGGGTTCTTATCGTAAGCGTTGTACAAATCTGCATAGTGATTCGGATCTTTCATTACAGGAATCGCTGACCTAAATTGAGCATATAAACATATTCGTACTAGGTTCGTTGAAAATTGACAAAGATGATCCTATTTTAGCAAGAATTCGAAATTTCTAACCGAATGTCGTTTTAGGCTACTTTGCGAAGAATAATTACTGTATTTGTATCAATTACGCCGGGAATTTTCCTGAGTGCGTCAATACTGTTGTTGATTTCTGAAATGTTTGACGCGCTAATTATTGTTGTAATGTCGTACTGTCCAGTAATTTCATAGACAGTTTTGACTCCTTCAAGCTTGGCAAGCTTTAGTGAAACTTTTGATGTATCTGTTGCAGAGTCTACTGAAACCAAAACTATTGCACTGGTGACGTTTTCTTCTCCAAGCTCTAGCGTGAATTTTTTAATTGCACCGCTGTCTACAAGATTTTTTACTCTTCTTCTTACAGCAGATTCAGATAACTTTAGCTTTTTGCCAATGTCAACAAAAGATTCTCTAGAGTTTTCTCGAAGGAATTCTATTATTTTTTCATCCACTTTATCCTTGAACATTTCGTTTTTTCTCCTCTTCACTTAGTACTGTATCTAGGGTTTGTAAAACTTTTGTTATGTCTTCTTCGGTTATGACTAGTGGAGGAAGAATTCTAAGAATATTTCTTCCAGAATATAGCATCAAAATTCCCTTTTCAATTAAACTCATTAATACGTCTCGAACTTCAAACTTGAGTTCTACACCTATCATCAAACCCTTTCCTCTAACTTCTCTGATAATTGGGTGCTTTTCTTTTAGTTTTTCTAGCCCTTCATGGAAGATCTTTCCCATCTTTTCAGAGTTTTCAATCAATCCGTCTTCAGTTAGAGCTTTTAGCGCAGCAGTTCCTGCAGCACATGATAGAGGATTGCCTCCAAACGTTGATGAGTGCTCTCCTTTGCTAATTGCAGCTAAAATGTCAGGCCTAACCAAAGTTGCTCCCATTGGAACTCCTCCTGCAATTCCCTTTGCAAGGCACAAAATGTCTGGTGCAGTATTCCAATGATCACATGCCCATAATCGGCCTGTACGTCCTAGCCCCGCCTGTATTTCGTCAAAAATTAGAATGATTCCCTTCTCATCACAGAGCTTTCTAACATCTTGCAAAAATCCATCAGGTGCAACATTAATTCCGCTTTCTCCTTGAATTGGCTCTAAAATCACAAATGCAGTATCCTCATCAATTACGGAGCGAAGTGATTCAATGTCACCATAAGATGCAAAAGATACTTTTTCAACAAGTGGCTGAAACGCTTTTTTGTATTTTGGATTAAATGTAATTGATAATGCTCCAAAAGATTTTCCGTGGTATGATCCTTTCATTGCAACCATTCCTTTTTTTCCGGTAAACTTTCGTGCAAACTTTATTGCAGCTTCTACTGCTTCTGCACCGCTGTTGTTAAGATGGACTTGTGTTAGATTTTTTGGCGCTAACCCAATTAGCGTTTTTAGAAATTCTTCTCTTGTTTTGTTGTACAGGGAACTGTGAACAGTAATAATTTTATCAACTTGGTCTTTGATTGCTTTGTTTACTCTTTCATTTTGATGTCCAACAAGTGCAACGCCGTATCCTCCCATGCAGTCAATGTACTCTTTTCCATCAACATCCCACACGTGAGCTCCTTTTCCTTTCTCAAGTGTTACTGGAAATCTCTGATACAGGTTTCCCATAAATTGATCTTCACTCATGTTCAATCACCGTACAATTTTCGTGAGCAATAGCTGAAGAGACCGGATTTTCTTTTTGTCCGTTTGCAATTAGTGCTTCTTTTACTCCCATATCAAGTGCTTCAGTTGATGCGAGGATTTTTTTCTCCATACCGGGACCAATCTTTGGCCTAATCTCTTTTGCCTCAGCAAGGGTTAGTTTTGTAACTAACTTGTCATCCATCAATAGTCCATCTACATTTGTGATAAATAGAACTTTGTCAGTGCCTACTTTACCGGCAACATATGCTGCTGCCCTGTCACCATCAACGTTGAGAAATTCTGATTCCTCACTAATTGC
>JABAOH010153362.1_pt3 | contig 35535 bp, 35 predicted proteins | sample 7062181 | NCBI WGS metagenome assembly JABAOH01 (sample SAMN14538630, study PRJNA623070) | marine sediment metagenome | biome: marine biome [ENVO:00000428]; feature: marine pelagic biome [ENVO:01000023]; material: deep marine sediment [ENVO:00002113]; isolation source: pool of 5 deep marine... | reverse complement strand
GACCGGCGTCGACATCACCGGCTACGGCGCTGATCTGCCGGGCCGGCCGTCGCTCGGTCAGATGGCGCGCCGCCTCCTGGCCCAGGTGCCCGAGCTCAAGCGGCTGCGGCTCACATCCGTCGACTGCGTGGAGGTCGCCGCCGACGAGGCGCTGCTGCGGCTGATCGCCGAGGAGGAGCGGCTGATGCCGCACCTGCACCTGTCGCTGCAGTCCGGCGACGATCTGGTGCTCAAGCGGATGAAGCGGCGGCATTCGCGGCGCGACGCGGTCGATTTCTGCCGGCGGGCGCGCGAGCTGCGGCCGGGGATCGCCTTCGGCGCGGACCTGATCGCCGGCTTCCCCACCGAAACGGAAGAGATGTTCGAGAACACCCTGTCGCTGGTCGACGATTGCGACCTTGCCTGGCTGCATGTGTTCCCCTATTCGGCGCGCACCGGCACTCCGGCTTCGCGCATGCCGCAGGTTCCCGGCGCCGTGCGCAAGGCGCGCGCGGCCCGGCTCCGCGCCGCAGGCGATGCCGCCGCGGCGCGCTTCATGGACAGCCGGGTCGGTGCGGTCGCAACGGTGCTGGTGGAGCGCGACGCCAGCGGCTACAGCGAGCACTACGCGCCGGTGCGCCTGACCGAGCCGGTGCCGGACGGCACCCTGGTCCGGGCCCGCCTCAGCGGCCGCGACGGCACGACGCTGATCGGCGCGCCGGAAAGGTGGGCGGCGTGAGCGAGGCCGCTGCGCGAAAGACGGGTTGGTTCGGCCGGCTCAAGGCCGGCCTTGCGAAGTCCTCCGGCAAGATCGCCGCCGGCCTGTCGGCGCTGACCGGGCGCAAGCTGGACGACGCGCTGATCGAGGAGATCGAGGAGCTGCTGATCACCGCCGACCTCGGGCCCGGCCCGGCGGCGAAGCTGGCCGCGGGCCTGGCCAGGGGACGGTTCGACAAGACCGTCACTGCCGAGGAGCTGCGTGTCGCCCTGGCCGGCGACGTGGCGGCGCTGCTGGCGCCGGTCGCCCGGCCGCTGACGATAGACCCCGCGCACAAGCCGCATGTCGTCCTCGTGGTCGGCGTCAACGGCAGCGGCAAGACGACGACCATCGGCAAGCTCGCCAAGCAGTTCCGCGACGAGGGCCGCTCGGTGATGCTGGCGGCCGGCGACACCTTCCGCGCCGCGGCGGTCGAGCAGCTGCAGATCTGGGGCGAGCGCACCGGCTGTCCGGTCGTGTCCGGAAAACCGCGGGCCGACGCCGCGGGACTTGCCTTCGCGGCGCTGGAACAGGCCCGCGCCCAGCATATGGACGTGCTGCTGGTCGACACCGCCGGGCGGCTGCACAACAAGGCGGAGCTGATGGCCGAGCTGGAGAAGATCCACCGCGTCCTCAAGAAACAGGACGAGACCGCGCCGCACGACGTGGTGCTGGTGCTCGATGCGACGACCGGCCAGAACGCGCTGAGCCAGGTCCAGACCTTCAAGGACATGGTCAGCGTCACCGGGCTGATCGTCACCAAGCTCGACGGCACCGCGCGCGGCGGCGTGCTGGTGGCGCTGGCCGACCGCTTCGGCCTGCCGGTCCACGCCGTCGGCGTCGGCGAGAAGGTCGGCGACATGCGGCCGTTCACCGCGGACGAGTTCGCGCGCGGCCTGATGGGGCTGGACGCCGGTTGAGCGGTGGCGATTGACACGCGCGGAGGTTCCGGCATTGTGGCGCGGCATGAGTCGCGGGAGGCCCGAATGGCGAAGGTGACGCCGTCCGGCGTGCACAGTCTGAAACGGTTCAAGGACGCGGAAGCGGCGCTCGCGCGCGTGGTCGAGATCTACGAGACCGGCGCGCAGCGCGTGCGCGAACGCTTCGAGAGGTTCGTCGCCGGTGACCGCACGACCCCCTCGGAACCCGCGTTCTATCCGTTCGTCCTGGTCGAGGCCGGACTCGCAGAGATGGAATTCGACGCGCGGCCGTCCTACGGCACGCTGTCCTATCCCGGTGCCTACGGCACCACGCTGACCCGGCCCGACCTGTTCGGCGACTATTACCGCGAGCAGTTCGACCTCCTGCTGCGGCACCATCGCGTGCCCATGCAGGTCGGGGTCAGCGACCGGCCGATCCCGCTGCCCTTCGTCATCGAGCATTCCTCCGCCGATTTCTCCGCCGCCCAGCTGCAGAAGGTGGAGGGCATCTTCACGCTGCCGGATCTTGCGCGCATCGACGATTCGATCGCCAACGGCACCCATCGCACGACGCCGGGCGAGCCCTGGCCGCTGGCGCTGTTCGGGGCCGAGCGCGTGGATCTCGCGCTGCACCGGCTGCGCCATTATACCGCCAGCGAGCCGGAGCATTTCCAGCAGTTCGTGCTGTTCACCAACTACCAGCGCTACGTCGACGGCTTCGTCGCCTACGGCCGCGAGGCGGTGGCGCAGGACGGCGACTACACGGCGTTCATCGAGCCCGGCGGGGTCAGGACAGTCGGCCCGGCGCACGGCGGCGACGGCAGGCCGTCGGGCACGCCGCCCGCCCATTTGCCGCAGATGCCGGCCTACCACCTGGTGCGGCCGGACCGCCAGGGCGTCACCCTCGTGAATATCGGCATCGGGCCGTCGAACGCGCGCACGATCACCGACCACCTCGCCGTCCTGCGGCCCCATTGCTGGCTGATGATCGGCCATTGCGGCGGCCTGCGGCGCTCCCAGAAGCTCGGCGACTACGTGCTCGCGCACGCCTATATCCGCGAGGACCACGTGCTCGACCAGGACCTGCCGCTGTGGGCGCCGGTGCCGCCGATCGCCGAGATCCAGGTGGCGCTGCAGGAGGCGGTGGCGCGCGTCACCGGCCTGCGCGGGCCGGAGATGAAGACGCGCATGCGCACCGGCACCGTGGCGACCACCGACAACCGCAACTGGGAGCTGCGCTTCGACGAGCTGTACGAGCGGTTCAGCCAGTCGCGCGCCATCGCCGTCGACATGGAATCGGCGACCATCGCCGCCAACGGCTTCCGCTTCCGGGTGCCCTACGGCACCCTGCTCTGCGTCTCCGACAAGCCGCTGCACGGCGAGATCAAGCTGCCCGGCATGGCCAACGCCTTCTACAGCGAGCGCATCGGCCAGCACCTGAAGATCGGCCTCGAGACCGTGCGGATCCTGCGCGAGGGTGGCGTCGAACAGCTCCATTCGCGCAAGCTGCGCAGCTTCGACGAGCCGGCGTTCCGGTAGGCGAGGCGGGGCCACGCGAGTTGGCGCTGCAGCCCGAGCTCGTCTTCCTGGTCCTGCTGGCGGCGCTGGCGCATGCGGGGTGGAACACCGTCGTCAAGTCGAGCGGCGCGCGCAACCGGACCTTCGCGGTGATGCTGCTGGCCGGCGGCGCGGTCGGGCTGGTCGGCGCAGTCCTGCTGCCGCTGCCGGCCCCGGCGGCGTGGACGTATCTCCTTGCCTCGGCGGTCGTGCATTACGGCTACTACGGATTCCTGCTGCTCGCCTACCGGCACGGCGACCTCAGCCACGTCTACCCGCTGGCCCGCGGCTCGGCCCCGCTGGCGGTCGCCGCCGGGGCCTGGATGATGGCCGGCGAGGCGCTGTCGCCGGCAGCCGTCGCGGGCCTCGCGCTCGCCTCGGCGGGGCTGATGAGCCTTGCCTTCGAGAACGGCTTCCCGCGGGGCCATGCCGGCAAGCCCGTGTTCTACGCGCTCGGCACCGGGCTGCTGATTTCCGCCTATACCGTGATCGACGGGCTCGGGGTGCGGGCGTCGCAGGCACCGCTCAGCTACATCGTCTGGCTCAACCTGCTGGAGGCGCTGCCGATCGTGGCATGGCTCGTGGGTCGCCGGCCCGAGGGCTTCATCCGGCGGGCCGGGCCGTGGTGGCGCCATGGCCTGGTCGGCGGCCTGCTGGCGACCGCGGCCTACGGCTTCGTGATCTATGCCATGTCGGCCGGCGGCCTGGCCCACGTCTCGGCGCTGCGCGAAACCTCGACCCTGTTCGCGGCGCTGATCGGCACCCTCGTTCTCGGCGAGAAAGGCGCCGGCCCGGCGCGCCGCATTGCTGCCGCCGCCATGGTCTCGGCGGGCATCATCGTCCTGCAGCTGGCGTAGCGGCGCCGCCTGCGGGCTTCACGCGGCGGTCCGAACCTGCTACCACGCTGCCGCGAAACCGAGAGAGGAGAGGCGACCGTCATGAACGCGCGAGTCAACGCCGCGATCGAATACGGCCCGCTGGGCGTGTTCCTCGTGACCTACTGGGTCGCCGGGATCTTCCCCGCCACCGCGGCGATCATGGTGGCGACGGCGGTCGCGCTGTCGGTCGCCTGGGTCACGCAGCGGCGCGTGCCCAAGGTGCCGCTGGTCTCCGGCGTGCTGCTGATGGTGTTCGGCGGCCTGACCCTGTGGCTGCAGGACGAGACCTTCATCAAGATGAAGCCGACCATCATCTACGTGATGTTCGCGGCGGTGCTGCTGGTCGGCCTCGCCCTGGGCCGCCCGCTCCTCAAGCCCCTGCTCGGCCATGCCTGGCGGCTGACCGACAGGGGCTGGAACGCGTTGACCAGCCGCTTCGGCCTGTTCTTCCTTGCACTGGCCGGCCTCAACGAGCTGGTCTGGCGCACCCAGTCCACGGATTTCTGGGTCAACTACAAGGTGTTCGGGACGATGGGGCTGATCTTCGTGTTCACCGCCCTGCAGATCGGCCTGGTGCAGCGCCACCAGCTGCCCGAAGAGGCCTCGATGGAGGACGGGTCGCGGCCCGATTCAGCCCCGGAAATGCTCGAGGATCGACCAGCCGCCGAGGGCGATGAATCCGAGTCCGGCAATCAGCTTCAGCGGTAGCGTCTCGAGATAGCGCGCACCCAGGTTTCCGACCAGCACGGCGAGCGCGGTGGCGACGACGAGGGCGCCGGCCGCCGCGAGGAACACCAGCACCGGGTGCTGGGTGCGGTCGCTGGCGAACAGCAGGGTCGCCAGCTGCGTCTTGTCGCCGAGCTCGGCGAGAAAGACGATGGCGAAGATCGAGGCAAGTTTCATCATCGGAACGGGCCCCCTCGCCCGCGTGCCGCACCGGCACCCCGGATCAGTAGTCGCCGGTCTCGCCCGGCGGGTTGAAGCGCGCCGCGAAGTGGGTCTCGCCGCGCACCTCTTGGTCATGGCGCAGCGCCCAGCGCACGGACGGGAAGGCGAGGTCGTCCCACGGGATCTCGTCCCAGCCGAACAGCCCGACCTCCTCGCTCTCCGGTCCTGCGGCGATGTCGGGCGAGAGCAGGCGCGCCCGGTAGATCACCTGCACCTGGCTGATCCGCGGGATGCTGTAGACGGCCAGCACCGTCTCCACCTCGATCTCGGCACAGGCCTCCTCGCGCGCCTCGCGCGCAGCGCCCTCTTCGGTGGTCTCGTTGACCTCGAGGTAGCCCGCCGGCAGCGTCCAGAAGCCGCGGCGCGGCGGGATCGCGCGGCGGCACAGCAGCACCCGGTCCTGCCACCGCACCACCGATCCCACCACCACCTTGGGGTTCTCGTAGTCGACGAAACCGCAATCGGGGCAGACCATGCGCTCGCGGTCGTCGCCCTCGGGGATCGCCCGTACCACCGGGCCGCGCGCCGTATACTCGGAATCGCTCATGGCGTCGAATGTGCCGCGACTGCGGCGCCGCATCAAGCGCGGCCTGCGACGGCGCGCCGAAATCGTTGTCGCCTCGTGGCGTAACTCGCCGCGCTCAGCCCTTCTCCAGCGCCTTAACGCCGGGCAGCGTCTTGCCCTCGAGCCATTCGAGGAAGGCGCCGCCCGCCGTCGAGACATAGGAGAAATCGCCGGCCGCGCCGGCGTGGTTGAGCGCCGCCACGGTATCGCCGCCGCCGGCCACCGAGATCAGGCCGCCGTCGCGCGTCAGCCGCGCCGCCTCTCGCGCGACGGCCACGGTGCCGGTGTCGAACGGCGCCACCTCGAAGGCGCCGAGCGGCCCGTTCCACAACAGCGTGCGCAGGTCGCCGAGCCGCCGTCTGAGGTCGGCGATGCTGTCCGGGCCGATGTCGAGGATCATCTGGTCGGCCGGCACCGCATCGATCGCCACCGTCTGCGCCGGCGCGCCCGCCTCGAAGCGCGGCGCGACCACGGCGTCGACGGGCAGCACGATGTCGCAGCGCGCTGTCGCCGCCCTGGCCTCGATCTCGCGTACCGTGTCGGCGAGGTCGTGCTCGCACAGGCTGGCGCCGACATCGATGCCGCGCGCGTGCAGGAAGGTGTTGGCCATGCCGCCGCCGATGATGAGCGCGTCGACCCGGGGCACGAGGTTGCCGAGCACGTCGAGCTTGGTGGACACCTTGGCGCCGCCGATCAGCGCCGCCACCGGGTGGGCCGGGTTCTCCAGCGCCGTCGCCAGCGCCTCCAGCTCCGCCTGCATGGCGCGGCCGGCGGCGGCCGGCAGCAGCCGTGCGATCGCCTCGGTCGAGGCGTGGGCCCGGTGGGCGGCGGAGAACGCGTCGTTCACGTAGGCATCGCCCAGCTTGGCAAGCGCGGCGGCGAAGCCGGCGTCGTTGGCCTCCTCGCCGGCATGGAAGCGCAGGTTCTCCAGCAGCGCGGCGCCGCCCGGCTGCAACGCGTCGACCACGTCCTCAGCCGCGGCGCCGATGCAGTCCGGCGCGAAGGCGACGGGCGCATCGCCGAGCGCCGCCGACAGGGCCGCGACCACGGGCTTCAGCGACATCTCCGGCACCACCTTGCCCTTGGGCCGGCCGAAATGCGACATGACGACCACCCTTGCCCCCTTGTCGCAGAGTTCACGAATGGTCGGCGCCAGCCGCTCGATTCGCGTGGCGTCGGTGACCTTGCCGTCGGCGACCGGCACGTTGAGGTCGCCGCGCACCAGCACGCGCCGGCCGGCCAGGTCGAGATCGTCGATCGTGTTGAACATCGCTGAAACCCCCAATGAGACAGAGAAATGGCCCGGGACCGAAGTCCACTACACCGGGAAGCGGCTCCGCGGCAACGCTCGCGAGTGTGGGATTGTTCCCACCCGGCGCTGTGCCACAGGTCCTGGACCGGCAACCAAGCGGCGCACACTCGATCTCTTGTGCGGACTCCTAAGATCGGGCAATGTCCCGCGCAACACCCGACCGACCGATCCCTCCGACCAGAAGAGAACATCCCCCATGAGCGAGTCCCAATACGACCTCATCGTCATCGGCGCGGGTCCCGGCGGCTATGTCGCGGCGATCCGCGCGGCCCAGCTCGGCCTCAAGGTCGCCTGCGTCGAGAAGCGCGCGACGCTGGGCGGCACCTGCCTCAATATCGGCTGCATCCCGTCCAAGGCGTTGCTCAACAGCTCGGAGAAATACGAGGAGGCGCGGCACGCCCTCGCCGCGCACGGCGTCGAGACCGGATCCGTCAAGTTGAATCTCAAAGCCATGATGGCGCGCAAGGACAAGGTTGTCGGCGATCTCACCAAGGGCATCGAGTTCCTGTTCAAGAAAAACAAGGTCGATCATGTCAGGGGCGCCGCCAGCCTGGCCGGCTCCGGCAAGGTCGCGGTCACGCCGGCCGACGGCGGCAAGGCCACGCAGCTCGGGGGCAAGCACATTCTCATCGCCACCGGCTCCGACGTGATGCCGTTGCCCGGCGTCGACATCGACGAAAAGCGCATCGTCTCGTCGACCGGCGCGCTGGAACTGGCGAAGGTGCCGAAGCATCTGGTGGTGGTCGGCGGCGGCGTCATCGGGCTCGAGCTCGGCTCGGTCTGGCGCCGCCTCGGCGCGCAAGTCACCGTGGTCGAGTTTCTCGACCGGGTGCTGCCCGAGATGGATGGCGAGGTGTCGAAGAACTTCGCCCGGATCATGAAGAAACAGGGCATGGCGCTAAAGCTTTCAAGCAAGGTCACTGCGGCCAAGGCGGGCAAGGGCGGCATCAAGCTGGCGGTCGAGCCGGCGGCGGGCGGCAAGGCGGAAAACATCGACTGCGATGTGGTGCTGGTCTCGATCGGCCGCCGCCCCTACACCGACGGGCTGGGGCTGGAGGCGGCCGGCGTCGAAACCGACAAGCGCGGCTTCATCGTCGTCGACAGGCAATACCGGACGACGGCCGACGGCATCTACGCCATCGGCGACTGCGTGCCGGGCCCGATGCTGGCGCACAAGGCCGAGGACGAGGGCATCGCCTGCGTCGAGATGATCGCCGGCCAGACGGCCCACGTGAACTACGAGGCGATCCCCTCGATCGTCTACACCTGGCCGGAGGTCGCCGCGGTCGGCGCGACGGCGCAGCAGCTCGAGGAGGCCGGCACCGAATATCGCGCCGGCTCGTTCCCGTTCACCGCCAACAGCCGCGCCCGCACCACCATGGAAACCGACGGTTTCGTCAAGATCCTCGCCGATGCGAAGACCGACCGGGTGCTCGGCGCCCATGTTATCGGTGCGGACGCCGGTACCATGATCCACGAGATCGTCGCTGTCATGGAATTCGGCGGCTCGGCGGAGGACATCGCGCGCAGCAGCCATGGCCACCCGACCCTGTCCGAGGCGGTCAAGGAGGCGGCGCTGGCGGTGGCCGGACGTCCGCTCCACATCTGACGATGGCGGTCGCGGCGGTCCGGCGGCGAGGGCGGCCGGGATGATGCGCCGGGCCTCGCCGGCGGCGGTGATCCTCGCCATGTGCGTGGCCGAGGTCCTGGGCATGACGGCGTTCTCGACCTTCCCGGCGCTGCTGCCGGTGTTCACCGCCGAATGGGGGCTCAGCAACACCGCCGCCGGCTGGATCGGCGGCGTCTATTTCGTCGGCTACCTCTTGTCCGTGCCGGTGCTGGTGACGCTGACCGACCGGGTCGACCCGCGCCGTATCTACCTCGCCGCGATGGCGCTCAGCGTGGTCTCGGCGCTGGGCTTCGCGCTGGCTGCCGACGGCGTCGCCAGCGCCAGCCTGTGGCGCGGGCTGCAGGGCATCGGCCTCGCCGGCACCTACATGCCGGGGCTGAAGGCGCTGACCGACATGCTGCCGGAGCGCTCGCAGAGCCGCGCCGTTGCGTTCTACACCGCAAGCTTCGGGGTCGGCTCCAGCCTGTCCTTCCTCATCGCCGGCGAGTTCGAGGCCGCCCTGGACTGGCGCTGGGCCTTCGGCCTGTCGGCGATCGGCCCGGTCGTGGCGCTCGCCATGGCCATGGCCATCCTGCGGCCCTCGCCGCCAGCCGAGGACGCGATGCCGACGACCCGGCTGCTCGACTTCCGGCCCGTGCTCGCCAATCGCCGGGCGCTCGCCTTCACCCTCGGCTACTGCGTTCATAACTGGGAGCTGTTCGGCTACCGCACCTGGATCGTCGCCTTCCTCGTGTTCGCCCAGGCGCAGCAGCCGGTGGGCGCGCTCGGCGCGGCGTGGAGCGCCACGATCCTCGCAGCCCTGGTCAACCTCGTCGGGCTGCCGGCCAGCGTCCTCGGCAACGAGCTCGCGCACCGGTTCGGCCGCCGCCGCGTGCTGGTCGCCGTGATGACGGCATCGGCCGTCGCCGGCGCGCTGTTCGGTTTTTCCGGCGCGACGATGCCGTTCGTCGTCGTGGTGGCGCTCGCCTTCGTCTACGGCTGGACGGTGATCGGCGATTCCGCGACCCTGACCGCCGGCATGGTCGCCGCCGCCGATCCGCGCTACCGGGGCGCGACCATGGCCATGCACTCGATGATCGGCTTCGTCGGCTCGGCCGTCGGCCCGCTCGCCTTCGGCATGGTGCTCGACGGCGGCGGCGGGGCCGGGAGCGGCCTTGCCTGGGGCCTCGCCTTCACCTCGCTGAGCGGCGTCATCCTGATTGGCCCGCTGCTCATGCTGACGATGGCGCGCCGCGCGGAACAGCACACCCCCTAGTTTCTTGCCAGCTTGCCGCGGATCGGTGAATCCGTTCGTCACGCACGGTGCATTAGTCCGGACGGCCCTGCATCGCCAGTAGCCCGGCGAAGGCCGGATCTGGACGGGTAACGACATGGGTGGGAACCATCGACAGCCAGTCCCGGAATCGGCCCTTGGCCTCGAATCGGTTGCGAAACTCGGATCGCGCAAGGAACTCGGGAAAGCGGGGCACGATGCCGCCGGCAAGGTACACACCGCCGCGTGCACCGATCGTCAATGCGACATTTCCGGCAAAGGATCCCAGCATGGCGCAAAAGGTCCTCAGGGTCACCCCGCATAGCGCACAGTCGCCGGCGAGGGCCATCTCGGTAATCTCGTCGGCACTGCGATGAAGCGGACCACCCGCGCTATCAATGGTCCGCAGCACCTCGTACAGACGCTCCAGCCCGCCGCCCGAGAGTACAAGCTCGGCCGAGACGTGACGATTGCGATCGCGCAAGCGGGACAGGATCTCGGCTTCTTTTCTGTCCTCCGCCGCCAGCGTCACGTGACCTCCCTCGGTCGCCAGCGCCACCCCGTCCGCCACCGGCACGAAGATCCCCATGCCGAGTCCGGTCCCTGGTCCGATCACCACACTGGGGGCATCTTGCTTGGCGACGCCACCCCCCACGCGGAGGAGATCTTTCGGAGTAAATTGCGGCAAGCCGCGGGCCAGTGCCGCGAAATCATTGACCAGATCAACTCTGGACAGTCCCAGTTCTGCCGCGAGCTCGCCCGCATCGAACTGCCAGGCGCCGTTGGTCAGCCGTGCGCGACCGCTCTCGACAGGGCCCGCCACCGCAAGAATTGCCTTTTCCGGTATGGTCTTTAGTCCGACTTCCTGGAAGAAGGCGCGGATTACGTCGGCCGGGCGGGCGTAATTCTCAACCGCATAGCTCTTTGCCAGTCGAATCCGGTCATCCTCCGCCACCGCAAAGCGCGCATTGGTACCGCCGATATCGGCAAGTAGAACGTTCTTTCCCGCGACGCTCATCAAGCCCCTGGCCGCGGCCCTGCCAACGTTCCCACAAAAGACAGCCGCCAAGCCGTAATGTCATGCTCGCGCAAATTCCCCATCATTGACTTCCAGCGATCCTTACGCTCCTTCAAAGACATGGTCAGGGCCATTTCCATCAAATCCGCGGTCGCTTCCGAATCGTAGGGGTTGCAGATGAGGGCCCCGTCAAGTTCTTGCGCGGCACCCGCGAAGCGTGAGAGGACCAGGACCCCCGGATCCCGGGACGACTGGGCAGCGACATATTCTTTGGCGACCAAGTTCATACCATCCCTGAGCGGCGTCACTAAGCCGACCCGGGCCAGCCGGAAGAATCCGGCCAGGGTTTTCTGCGTGAACCCCTTGTTCAGATAGCGAACGGGCACCCAGTCATAATCCGCGTAGCGGCCATTCACCCAGCCCGACAACTCTTCGAGACGCCGTCTGATTTCGTCGTAACCCTGCACACCCTCGCGGGTTGGCGGCGCGATCTGCAGAAAGACGACGCCACCGCGGTTGCCGGGATACCGGTCCAGCAAGTAGGAAAACGCGTGCATTCGTTTGATCAGCCCCTTGGAGTAATCGAGGCGATCGACGCCGATGATGAGCTCCCGATTGCCTACGCTGCGTCGCAGGCGTTCGGTTGGCGGTGAGCCGGCCGCCTGCTGTGCGAAGCGTGCCACCGCTTCGGTGTCGATCGATATCGGAAAGGCCGCGGCGCGCGTAGTTCGGCCGTGCATCTCGATTGTGCCGCCGTCGCCCAGCCGGCCCTTCCCCTCCATCGTCACATAATCGACAAAGGCCTGAAGGTCCCTGTGGGTCTGGAACCCGATAAGGTCGTATGCGAACAGCGAACGCACGAGATCGGCGTGGTTGGGCAGCGCCAGCAACACCTCGACCGCCGGCCACGGGATATGCAGGAAGAACCCCATGCGCTGTTGGTTGTTGGCTTGGCGCAGCTGATCCGCCAAGGGGATGAGATGATAGTCGTGGACCCAGACCAGATCGTCGGGCTGCAGCAGTGGTCCCAGGAGCCGTGCAAAATTCGAATTGACGCGCTGGTATCCCTTGAGACTTTCGCGATCGAATTTCACGAGATCCAGCCGGTAATGAAACAACGGCCACAACACGCTGTTCGCGAAGCCGTTGTAGTATTCGCCGTGGTCAACTTCGGTCAGGTCGACCGTGGCATAGACGACCTTACCGGTCGCCGCAATCTCCGCCTTCTGCGAGGGGGCGTCGGAGGTTTTGCCGCTCCATCCGAACCAGAGTCCGCCCCTTTCCTTGAGGGCGGCCTGCAACGCCACGGCAAGGCCTCCCCCGCCGCCACTGCGTCCGTGATTGGGTCGGGCAACCCTGTTCGATACCACGACGAGACGGCTCATAAAGCCTCCTCCCAAGGGCGTGACAGCCGCATCGCGGCATGAATCAGCCCGACCATGGAGTAGGTTTGGGGAAAGTTGCCCCACAGCTCCCCGTTCTTGACATCGAGATCCTCGGACAGCAGACCAAGCGGATTACGCCGCGCCAGCATGTTCTCGAACAACTCGCGTGCCTCGCCGTGACGGCCCACCGCGGCCAACGCCTCGATATACCAGAAGGTGCAAACATTGAAGCTGGTTTCCGGCATGCCGAGGTCGTCGGGGGTTTCGTAGCGGTGCATGTGCATGCCATTGCGGAGCTTCCGTTCCGCCAGCTCGAGCGTTCCCACGAAACGACGGTCGTCGGCCCGGATGAATCCGAGCGTCGGCAGAAGAAGGAGACTGGCGTCGGTATAGGTGCCGCCGAAACTGCCGGTGAAACTGTTGAGTTCTTGGTTCCAGGCGCGCGCCAGGATGCCGTCGCGAATGCGGTCCGCATGGCCAAGCCAGTAGGTCTCGCGGCCCGCCAGCTCGAGATGCGTTGCGATCTTGGCCAGCCGGTCGCAGGCGGCCCAGCACAGGACGCTCGAATAGGTGTGCACAGCCTCGCGGCTTCGGTATTCCCAGATGCCCGCATCCGGCTGGTCCCATCGCGCCGCCGCCTGCTCGCCCAATTTCTCCAGCATCTCGAATAGGGACCGGTCACCCAAGGACGACAGACGCTGGTCGTAGAACGCTTGCGAGAGCGCCAGTAGGACGCTGCCGTAGCCATCATTCTGGACCTGCCGAAAGGCCTCGTTGCCGATCCGCACGGGACCCATGCCACGGTATCCTGACAGTGAGTCGACCTGCGATTCGTCGAGGCGCGCATCGAGCGTAATGCCGAAGACGGGCTGCAGATAGCCGTCCTCAGCCATCGCCACGATATTGGTGATGTAATGCAGGTATTCTTCCATCGTCCACGTCACACCCAGGGCGTTGAGCGCGTTGACAACGAAATAGGAATCCCGCAGCCAGCAATAGCGATAGTCCCAGTTGCGCAGGGAGTGCGGCGCTTCCGGTATCGAAGTCGTCATGGCCGCAACGATCCCTCCGGACTCCTCGAAACTGCATAACTTCAAAGTAATTGCCGCGCGGATAACGGCTTCCTGCCATTCAAAGGGCAGTGACAGGTACCGGCACCATTCCCGCCAATACTCGTCCGTCTTTTCGTGGAATGCGCGGCCGGTGCCGGCGACGGGATACGTGAGGCTCTCGTCGGGGCCGAGGATCATCGTCAGCGGCCTGTCCAGTACGAACGGCACCTCCTCCAGGACGTAGGTAACGGGCGCATCCGTCGTCAGCCGCAACGCGAAATCCGGCATCACGAAGCGAATATGGTTCGAGCCGCGGGTTGTCTCCGGGCGATGGCTGCCGTAGGCGTAGGTCGGCCGGGTGCGAATCCGGATTCGCGGGCTCCCGGCACGCGGCCTGACGTGCCGAACCACCGTCATCGGCCGAAAAAACCGCCCATATTGTTTGAAGCGCGGGGCGAAATCGGTGATCTCGACGGCCCCGCCGTGTCGGTCGTAAAGGGTGGTCAGAACGATGGCGGAGTTGCGCCGGTAGCGTTGTTCGCTCCGGTCAAAATCGTCGAGTTCGATGTCCCAGAAGCCCTTGTCCCCGGCGCCGCTGTCGTTCAGCAGCGAGCAGAACACCGGGTCGCCGTCGAATCGCGGCATGCAACACCAGACCATGCGCGCCGCGCCGTCGATGAGGGCGCCGATGCTACAGTTGCCGATGACCGCCAAGTTCAGATCGCTCATCTGGAGTTGTCCCCGGATCCAAGCCCGTCCACTGCCGCGGGCAAGTATTCCAGCCACGCGATCACGGCGTCGACGTCGGCCAGCCGAAACCGCGCCTGCGTTTCGGGGAAATCACCGACCCGAATGGAATAGCCGCCCAGTTCATTGACCGCAAGGAAAGCATCTTCATCGGTCGTGTCGTCGCCGATGAAAACGGGACGCCGGCCACGAAACGGGGCTTCAGCCAGAAAACTGCGGACCGCCCGGCCCTTGTCGGCCAGCGCGGGCTTGATTTCGAGGACCATCTTCCCGTCGATGACGCGCAGTCCCTCGCCATGACGCGTCAGCAGTTGGCTGACAAGATGGCGTGCCGCGGNNGCGTGCCGCGGTGGCCAGCTTCGGGGCCCGCCGAAAGTGCAGCGCGAGCGCACGGCCTTTATCCTCCAGCTGCACGCCCGCATGCTTGCGGGCGAATCCGGACAGCGGCTCACGCAACGGATCGAGTATATCCGGCCGTCCGAGGACGTCCACTGTTCCTTCGGCATTGCGGTGTTCGAGCCCGTGCAGACCTGCCGCAGGCAGCACCAAAGGGGCGAACAGCCTGTCGAGATCCTTCAGACGGCGCCCGCTGATCAGCGCGATCGCCCCGTTCAGCCTTGGCCGCAGTGCCACCAGCACCGACCGCAGATGGTCGCTGACCTCGACGCTGTCCGGCCGATCCGCAAGATGCACCAGTGTTCCGTCGACATCAAGAAACAGTGCCCAGCCAGTCTCCGGACAGAGCACATCGCCACGGCCGTTGGTGCCGTCGACTCGTTGGGGCTGGGGCGGCGGAGCTTGGTGCATGATGACTCGAAGCGCTGCGAAGAGAGATGTCGGTCCAGATCACCCGAACTTCCAGCTTGGCGACACGCATCGCTCCCCCGACGGTCCGGATCGCCTAATTCATAACATCGATAAGGATGTCGTGGATGACCTGGGTCGCGATATGCACGAGAAGGATGTCGTTGTCGACGATAACACGCTCGTAGCCCCTGGGCGGCGGCGGCAACTGGGCGATCAGCGCCGACGGCAGCTGCCGCTTGGCGATGCCGGGCGGTAGCTTGCCCTTCTTGGCGAGGCCCGGCGGCATGCCCGTGTTGCCGACGCCCTTGCCCTTGTTCTTCTTGCCCTTGCCCTTGCCCGCATCGCCGCCGCCGTAGAACTCGACGATGATCTGCTTTTCCTTGAGGCTGAATTCGAACCGCTGGGCGCCAACCGGGTCGGCTGCACCGGCCCAGACGACGGCCGCGAGCGCGGCGAACGTGAGGGCGAGAAGTGGCGGTCTGCGCATCCTGTGTGTCCTCCTGGCGTGATCCCAATGTCCCGGAGGGTAGGCCCTAAGCCTGAACAACCGGTGAATAGCTGCGCATCGATCCCGGGTCTTCAGTCGGCGCGCGGATGGGCGGCGCGATACGCGGCCATAAGGCCCTCGGCATCGACCTCGGTATAGCGCTGCGTGGTCGACAGCGACGCGTGCCCGAGCAGCTCCTGGATGGCCCGCAGATCGCCGCCGGCGCCCAAGAGGTGCGTGGCGAAGCTGTGGCGCAGCGCATGCGGCGTGGCCGTCTGCGGCAGGCCGAGCAGGACCCGCAGCGCCCGCAGCCGGCGTTGCACGACCCCGGGATTGAGCCGCTTGCCACGCCGCCCTATGAACAACGGCCCGCTCTCGCCGGCTCGGTACGGGCACGCCGCAAGATAGGCCCTGACCGCATCGCGCACGATGGGCAGCACCGGCAGTATGCGCTCCTTCCCGCCCTTCCCGGTGACCCGCAGCGACTCGCCGGTCGGCGCATCCCGCACGTCGAGGTCCAGGGCCTCGGAAATGCGCAACCCGCACCCGTAAAGAAGGGAGAAGACGGCGACGTCGCGCAGCGTCTCCCAGGGCTCGCCCGGCAGCAGGTCGACTGAATCCAGCAGAAGATCGGTGTCCGCGACAGTGAGCGGCCGGGGCACGCCGTGCGGCCGCTTCGGGCTCCGCATGGCGGCGATCGCCGGGTTGCCGCCGTGGCCGTTGCGTTCCAGCCAGCGGAAGAAATTGCGCAGCACCGACATGGCGCGGGCGGTCGAGCTGCGGTTCAGTCCCGCCGTAGCCCGGCGCGCCATCCAGGCGCGGAAGTCCGCCGCCGTTAGGCCCTGCAGGTCGGCCAGACGCGGCGGCCCGCCGAGATGCTCGGTCAGGAAGGCGAGAAATCCTCCGAGATCGCGCGAATAGGCGGCAATGGTATGGGCGGAGGCGCGGCGTTCGTGGGTGAGCCAGAGCCGCCAGTCATCGATGGCACGGGCCAGCGCCGTATCGGCCGCAGTGTGCCCTACGGCAGCTTCAGCCATAGCCGGATGGCCCGCTCCAGGCTGCGCGTGAGGAACGCCAGCAGCTCGACGGCCTGTCCCGCTTCGAACTTGCCGGGCCGGCGCGATCCGAAGGCGATCAGGCCGGGCGGCGTGTTCGGCGAGATCGACAGCCGCGCCAGGGCGTCCGACGCGACCAGCGGCGCGCCGCCGCCATAGATCTCGGGTTCGCCCTCGACGTGGCTGCGCAGCAGCACCGGCCGGCCGTCGCCGAGCAGCCGCTGCACCGTGCCGGCGGGCACGATGTGCAGGCCGCGCAGATGCGGCGTTGCCAGCTCGGATCCGTCCGCCTCGACGCATAGGGTTACCACGTCGAGATCCAGCAACACCGCGAAATCCGTGGTCACCGCCTGGATCAGCTGCTCGAACGAGGTCGCCGCGAGCATCGTGAGGATGCATTCGTGAATGCGGGTCTGGCTCGCGAGATTTGCCCGGCTGGTCACGATCAGCTCGCGCTGGCGTTGCCGCGCCAGCTCCAGATCTGCCCGCAGCTTTTCGATCAGCGCCTGCTGCAAATCCGAGACGCCGCCGCCGAGCTCGCGCGCCGGCGCCGGCACGCCGTTCAGCAGGTCTGGGTTCTGGCTCAGGAATTCGGGGTTGTCGCGCAGCCAGCTGGCGACGTCCTTGGCCGACAGTCCCTTCTCGCTTTCGGTTTTGCGGGTCTGGGTCATGGCGTTGCGTGCGCTCCTACCGGTCGAGGATCGACTGGCCGGTCTTCTTCCAGTCGGCGAGGAAGGCGGCAAGGCCCTTGTCGGTCAGCGGATGATTGAACATGGCGCGCAGCACGGCCGGCGGCACGGTGGCGACATCGGCGCCCATCTTGGCGGCATCGACGACATGCATCGGGTGGCGGACCGAAGCGACCAGGATCTGTGTGTTGAAGTCCGGGTAGCTCGCGAAGACCTCGACGATATCGGCGATCAGCGCCATGCCGTCGGCGCCGACGTCGTCGAGACGCCCGACGAAGGGCGACACGAAGGTGGCGCCGGCCTTGGCGGCCAGGATCGCCTGCGCGGCCGAGAAGCACAGCGTCACGTTGACCATGATGCCCTCGCCGGTGAGCGCCCGGCAGGCCTTCAGCCCGTCCGGTGTCAGCGGCACCTTGACCGCGATGTGATTGGCGAGCCTGGATAGTGCCCGTCCCTCCGCCAGCATCGTATCGAAATCCGTCGCCGCGACCTCGGCGCTGACCGGGCCGGCGACGATCTCGCAGATCTCGCGCAGCACCTCGAAGAAGTCGCGGCCCGACTTGGCGACCAGCGACGGGTTGGTGGTGACGCCATCGACCAGACCGGTCGCCGCGAGCTCACTGATTTCAGCGACGTCTGCGGTGTCGACGAAGAACTTCATGACGATCCGTGCTCTCCCCTCATGTCCGGCCCGCCCATTCCCCGTGGCGCGGGCGACCCGCTGAGTGTTACATGGAGTCGCGAGTCTAACCGATGCCGATGCGCCACGCCAGCAAGACCGAATGCGAACCCCGGGCCGCCGCCGCGAGGCGGGTTTCCGTGCTGCTGCCGTTGCCCCTCGGCACCGCCTATGATTACCGGTTACCTGCTGACATGACGTTAACGCCGGGCGATTTCGTCTCGGTTCCGCTGGGCCGACGCACCGTTTCCGGCGTGGTGTGGGGCGACGGCGATGCGAACGGCGTGGCCGAGGAACGCCTCAAGGATGTCGCGGCGCGGCTCGACTGCCCGCCGATGCCGGGCGCGCTGCGCGACCTCGTCGACTGGGTCGCACGTTACACCCTGTCGCCGCGCGGCGCTGTGCTGCGCATGGCGATGAGCATTCCCGAGGCGCTCGAGCCGGCGCCGCCGCGGACGGGTTACGTTCCGGCGGATCCGCTGCCGGACGTCCGCATGACCGCGGCCCGCCGGCGGGTGCTCGAGGTGGCCGCGGACGGCCTTTGTCGCGGTGCAACGGAGCTCGCCCGTGAAGCGGGGGTCAGCACCGGGGTGGTCGCCGGTCTCGCCGCGGCCGGCGCGCTCCGGCGCGTCGCCGTGCCGGGCGACGGCGACGATCGCGCCGCGCCCGATCCGGCGCGGCCCGGCCCGGCGCTGTCGCCGGAGCAGACGCACGCCGCGGCGGTGCTGCGGGACTCGGTCGCGGCCGGGTTTTCGGTCACCCTGCTGGACGGCGTCACCGGCGCCGGCAAGACCGAGGTCTACTTCGAGGCGGTCGCCGCGGCCCTCGCCGCAGGCCGCCAGGTTCTGGTGCTGGTGCCCGAGATCGCGCTGACCAGTCAGTGGCTGGCGCGCTTCGCGGAGCGCTTCGGGGCGGCGCCCGACGTCTGGCACTCGGATCTGTCCCGCGGTACGCGGCGGCGCTGCTGGCGGCGCGTCGCCGAGGGCACGGCGCGGGTCGTCGTCGGGGCGCGGTCGGCCCTGTTCCTGCCGTTCCCGAAGCTCGGCCTGATCGTCGTCGACGAGGAGCACGACGCCTCCTACAAGCAGGAGGACGGGGTCATCTACCACGCCCGCGACATGGCCGTGGTGCGGGGACGGATCGAGGCGATCCCGGTCGTGCTGGCCTCGGCGACGCCGGCGCTGGAGACCGTCAACAACTACGAGCTGGGCCGTTACCGCCGGCTCCAGCTGCCGGCCCGGCACGGCGCCGCCGAACTACCCCGTGTCGAGCTCCTCGACATGCGCCGCGATCCGCCGTCGCGGCAGCGCTGGCTGTCCGCCCCGCTGGCGGCCGCGCTCGGCGAGACGCTGGCGGCCGGCGAGCAGGCGCTCCTGTTCCTGAACCGCCGCGGCTATGCGCCGCTCACCCTGTGCCGCGCCTGCGGCCACCGCCTGCAGTGCCCGAACTGCACCGCCTGGCTGGTCGAGCACCGGCTCGCCGGGCGGCTGCAATGCCACCACTGCGGCTATGCGGCGGCGCTGCCGTCGCTGTGTCCGGACTGCGGGGCCGAAGACCGCCTTGCGGCCTGCGGGCCCGGCGTCGAGCGCCTCGCCGAGGAGGTCATGGCCCTGTTCCCGGACCGCCGGCTTGCGGTGATGACCAGCGATACGGTGCGCGGGCCGGCGGCCGCCGCGGCCTTCGTCGAGGCGATCGGCAGGCGCGACGTCGACATCATCGTCGGCACGCAGATCGTCGCCAAGGGACACCATTTCCCGATGCTCACCCTGGTCGGCGTCGTCGATGCCGACCTCGGCCTCGTCGGCGGCGATCTGCGCGCGGCCGAGCGCACCTTCCAGCTGCTGCACCAGGTCGCCGGACGGGCCGGCCGCGCCGACCGGCCGGGCCGGGTGCTGCTGCAGACGTATCATCCGGACCATGCGGTGATGCAGGCGCTGGCCGACGGCGCCCGCGACCGTTTCCTTGCCGCCGAGGCGGAGATGCGGCGGCAGGGCGGCTGGCCCCCGTTCGGCCGCCTCGCGGCGCTGATCGTCTCGGGCCGCAACGAGGGCGAGGTGGACAAGGTTGCAGGTGCCCTCGGACGAGCCGCCCCGCACGCGGCGAACATTCGAGTCCTTGGCCCGGCGCCGGCGCCGCTCGCCATGCTGCGCGGCCGCCACCGCCGCCGGCTGCTGCTGAAGGCCGCTCGCTCCGTCGACGTCCAGGCGGCGCTGCGCCGCTGGCTTGCATCGGTGCGCTGGCCTGGCGGCGTGCGCGTGCAGGTCGACGTGGACCCATACAGCTTTCTTTAAGGCTGCCGCGCAATACTGGGCCATGGGGGGTGGCCAATGACCTACGACCTGCGCGGCGCCAGTTTCGAGGCGTTCCTGGATTTCCTGTTCGATCACCCGGTCGCGGCCCAGCACCGCGAAGAGAACTGGTGGAAAGAACCGGGCAAGGAGGTGCCAATCGAGTCGGCATGGTACGACGACCTGGGCAGAAATCCGTGGACGCAGAGCTCCCACGATCCTGAACTGACCGCCGAGTTCTACATTCGCCTTTTCGAGGAGCCGCGAGTCCTGTTGGATCGGTATTCGCGCAGCCAGATCGCGCAGGGCTTCGCACTGATCCCAGGCTTTCCGAATCTTGAATTTCCGATGGGCCTGGGGCGTCTCTTCGTCGAAGAACAGGTCCCACTGGGAAAACGACTGTCTGTGGCGCGCGCACTGGGTCCCTTGTACAACGATCTTTTTGCGCCGGAAGATTTCGACTCGGCGGCCTGGAGTTTGTGGGGAGGACTGGTAATGGGATTCAATTCGGCGATCGAATTGCATGCCGCAAATCTCGGCGCCAGTGAGGAAATCCGGCCGTTGCGGCAGGCGATGTTTGAAGTCCTGGCCGGTTTGCTGGATCATTCCGACCCCAACATGGCCGGTTTCGCCATCTGTCAGCTCGGTTATCTCGATCACCCCGATACGGCTCCAGCCATCCGGCATTGCCTGGCCAAACGTGACGATTTGAGCAAAGAAGATGTCGAGCTCGCGCAGCGCGTCATCGAGTTCTTCGAAAACGAGTTGTTCAAATCCTGATTGCTGGCTGAATGGCAGCCGCGTGCAGGTCGACGTGGACCCATACAGTTTCCTGTGATTCAATCGCGGTCGCCAAAATCGCAGACGAAGGGCGGAAATTATGGTCGAGGACACGCTGGTTATCAGGAGTCTGAAGGCCCGTCCCGTGAACGTGCCGATGGCGCGGCCGCTGGCCACGGCGGGCGGATCGGTGACGACGGCGCCGCTGGTCCTGGTCGATCTGGAGACCGACCGCGGGGTGACCGGCTCGGCCTATGTGTTCTGCTACACGCCGCTGGCGCTGCGACCGGTCGCCGGGCTGGTCGAAAACCTCGGTGACGCGCTGGAGGGCGAACCGCTGGCCCCTTCCCTGCTGATGGAGGGGATGCAGGCGCGCTTCCGCCTGCTCGGCCTGCAGGGCCTCGCCATGTTGGCGGCCTCGGCGCTCGATATGGCGGCCTGGGACGCGCTGGCGAAATCGCATGACCTCTCGCTTTGCCGTCTGCTGGGCGGTGCGCCCGCGCCCGTCCCCGCCTACAACAGCAAGGGGCTCGGCCTGATCGGCCTCGATCGCGTGCCCGACGAGGCGCGCGCACTGGTCGATGAGGGCTTTTCCGCGATCAAGCTGCGCCTCGGCTATCCGCGCCTCGCCGACGACGTCGCGGTGGCGGAGGCAGTGCGCGCGGCGGTCGGCGACAGGATCCGCATCATGACCGACTACAACCAGGCGCTCGATCCGGCCGAGGCCGAACGGCGCGCCCGGGCGCTCGGCCATCTCGGCCTCGACTGGATCGAGGAGCCGGTCCGGTTCGACGATTACGCCGGCTGCGCGCGGGTCCGCGAGGGCTCGCCCGTGCCGATCCAGATCGGCGAGAACGCATGGGGCGTGCACGACATGCAGAAGGCGCTGGAGGCCGGCGCGTGCGACCTGTTCATGCCGGACGCGGGCAAGATCGGCGGCGTTTCCGGCTGGCTGCGCGCCGCCGGGCTGGCGGAGCCGCGCGGCCTCAACCTATCGTCGCACCTGTACCCCGAAATCAGCGCCCATTTGCTGGCGGTGACGCCGACCCGCCACTGGCTGGAATTCGTCGACTGGGCACAGCCGGTCCTCAAGCACAAGCTGCCGGTGGTCGACGGCCACGTCACCGCGCCGGACATTCCGGGTGTCGGGATCGAGTGGGACGAGGAGGCGGTGGCGCGCTACGCGGCCTGAGCGCGGGGAATGGCGGCCGTTTGAACGGCCCCGGTGGCCAATCGCCGCGCCACCCGGATGGCCTGCCAGAGTCGGCTTGCCACCCATTGAGGCTTGTGTTAAAGACGGCGCGCCGCGGACGGGCGGGCCCGGTGGCGCAGCATCGAACGGTTCGGCATCGCCCGCCGACATGGCGGGATCGACAGGGATTTCAGGGAGTTTGGGTTGGCAGGCAAGGCAAGTGAGTCCGGACTGGCCGGCCGCTATGCTGCGGCGCTGTACGAACTGGCCGACGAAGGCAAGGCGCTCGATACGGTGGCCGAGGATCTGACCGCATTGCAGGCGGCGCTGGACTCCAGTGAGGACATGCGACGCCTCGTCCGCAGCCCGGTGATCGACCGGGATGCGCAGTGGAAGGCGATGTCGGCGCTGCTCAAGAAGATGGGCGCGCACGAGCTGACCCGGAAGTTCCTTGGCGTCGTCACTGCGAACCGCCGGCTGTTCGCACTGTCCGGCATCGTCCGGGCCTATCTGGCGGAACTCGCGGCGCGCCGCGGCGAAGTCACCGCGGACGTCGTCACGGCCCACCCGCTGACCGACTCCCAGGCCAAGGCCCTGGAAGCCGAGCTCAAGAAGGCGGTCGGCGGCAAGGTCGCCATCGCCGCGCGGGTCGATCCGTCGATCCTCGGCGGCCTCGTCGTCAAGGTCGGCAGCCGCATGGTCGATTCTTCGCTGCGCACCCAGCTGCAGAAGCTCAAAACGGTAATGAAAGGGGCAGGTTGATGGAAATCCGGGCTGCGGAAATTTCCAACATCATCAAGGAACAGATCGCGGGTTTCGGGACCGAGGCGGAAGTCGCCGAGGTCGGCCAGGTGCTCTCGGTCGGCGACGGCGTGGCGCGCGTCTACGGGCTCGACCAGGTCCAGGCCGGCGAGATGGTCGAGTTCCCCGGCGGCATCAAGGGCATGGCGCTGAACCTCGAGACCGACAATGTCGGCGTCGTGATCTTCGGCGACGACCGCGACATCAAGGAAGGCGACACCGTCAAGCGGACCGGCGCCATCGTCGACGTGCCGGTGGGCAAGGGCCTGCTGGGCCGTGTCGTCGACGCGCTCGGCAACCCGATCGACGGCAAGGGCCCGATCGACGGCGCCGAGCGGCGTCGCGTCGAGGTCAAGGCGCCCGGCATCATCCCGCGCAGCTCGGTGCACGAGCCGATGCAGACCGGCCTCAAGGCGATCGACAGCCTGGTGCCGATCGGCCGCGGCCAGCGCGAACTGATCATCGGCGACCGCCAGACCGGCAAGACGGCGGTCGCCATCGACACGTTCATCAACCAGAAGACGATCAACGAGAGCGACGACGAATCGAAGAAGCTCTATTGCATCTATGTCGCGGTCGGGCAGAAGCGCTCGACCGTTGCGCAGATCGTCAAGACGCTGGAAGACAACGGCGCGCTCGAGTACTCGATCGTCGTCGCGGCGACCGCGTCCGAGCCCGCGCCGCTGCAGTTCCTGGCGCCCTATACCGGCTGCACCATGGGCGAGTATTTCCGCGACAACGGCATGCACGCGGTGATCGTCTACGACGACCTCTCCAAGCAGGCCGTCGCCTATCGCCAGATGTCGCTGCTGCTGCGCCGCCCGCCGGGCCGCGAGGCCTATCCCGGCGACGTGTTCTATCTCCATTCGCGCCTGCTCGAGCGCGCGGCGAAGATGAACGAGGACCACGGCGGCGGTTCGCTGACCGCGCTGCCCGTCATCGAAACCCAGGCCGGCGACGTGTCGGCCTATATCCCGACCAACGTGATCTCGATCACCGACGGGCAGATCTTCCTCGAGACCGACCTGTTCTATTCCGGCATCCGCCCGGCCATCAACGTCGGCCTGTCGGTCAGCCGCGTCGGCTCGGCGGCCCAGGTCAAGGCGATGAAGCAGGTCGCCGGCACCATCAAGCTGGAGCTGGCCCAGTACCGCGAGATGGCGGCCTTCGCGCAGTTCGCCTCGGACCTCGACGCGGCGACCCAGCGCCTGCTCAACCGCGGCGCGCGGCTGACCGAGGTCCTCAAGCAGGACCAGTACAGCCCGCTGCCGGTCGAAGAGCAGGTAATCTCGATCTTCGCCGGCGTGCGCGGCTATCTCGACCCGATCGCCGTGAGCGACGTCACCCGGTTCGAGCGCGGGCTGCTCGACGAGATCCGGGCCAAGGGGCAGGAAATCCTTGCGGCGATCCGCACCGAGCAGGCGATCTCGGACCAAACCGACGAGAAGCTGACCGCATTCATCGACGCCTACGCGAAAACCTTCGCCTGAGCGGCGGGGCTGCACCGGGCGCTGGATAACGAAAGGCGGGATCGGACGCCATGCCGAGTCTCAAGGACCTCAAGATCCGGATCAACAGCGTCAAGTCGACGCGCAAGATCACCTCGGCCATGAAGATGGTGGCCGCGGCGAAGCTGCGCCGCGCCCAGGAGCAGGCCGAGGCCGCGCGCCCCTATGCCGAGCGCATGGAGCGGATGCTGGGGTCGCTGGCGGCGGCCGCCGAGGGCCGGCCCGGGGCGCCACCGATGCTGGCCGGGACCGGCAGGGACGACGTCCACCTGCTGATCGTCGCAACGGCGGACCGGGGGCTGTGTGGCGCCTTCAACTCGTCGATCGTGCGTGCCGCCCGCGCGCGCATCCGCAGCCTCGTCGAGGCCGACAAGACGGTGAAGATCCTGTGCGTCGGCAAGAAGGGCCGCGATCAGCTGCGCCGCGAGCATGGCAACCGGATCATCGCGACGATGACGGATATCGGCAAACCCACCTTGTCCTTCGCGCATGTCGAATCGGTCGCCGACCGGGTGACGCTGATGTTCGAGGCCGGCGAGTTCGACGTCTGCACCGTGATCTACAACCGGTTCAAGTCGGCGATGACCCAGATCGTCACCCAGCAGCAGCTGATTCCGTTCGCGCCGCCGGAGGCGCGGGGCGAGGAACAGGCCGCCAACGCCGCCAGCACGCTCTACGAGTACGAGCCGGAGGAGTCGGTCATCCTCGATGCGCTGCTGCCCAAGAACATCTGCGTCCAGATGTACCGGGCGCTGCTGGAGAACGCCGCCAGCGAGCAGGGCGCGCGCATGACCGCGATGGACAACGCGACCCGCAACGCCGGCGAGATGATCGACAACCTGACGATCCAGTACAACCGCGCGCGCCAGGCCGCGATCACCAAGGAACTCATCGAGATCATTTCGGGCGCCGAGGCGTTGTAGCCGGACCGGCGTCCGACAATCAGCGGATAGGAGCATAACCAGATGGCGAAGAACATTGTCGGCACGGTTTCCCAGGTCCTGGGCGCGGTCGTCGACGTCCGTTTCGAGGGCGACCTGCCGCCGATCCTGAACGCGCTGCATGTCGACAACCAGGGCCAGAGGCTGGTGCTGGAAGTCGCCCAGCATCTCGGCGAGTCGATGTGCCGCACGGTGGCGATGGATTCGACGGAAGGCCTGGTGCGCGGCCAGGAGGTGACCGATACCGGCGGCCCGATCACCGTGCCGGTCGGCCCCGAGACGCTGGGGCGCATCATGAACGTGGTCGGCGAGCCGGTCGACGAGCGCGGCCCGGTCAAGACCAAGACGAACTATCCGATCCACCGCCCGGCGCCGGAATTCGTCGACCAGTCGACCGAGGCCGAGATCCTGGTGACCGGCATCAAGGTCGTCGACCTGCTGGCGCCCTACGCCAAGGGCGGCAAGATCGGCCTGTTCGGCGGCGCCGGCGTCGGCAAGACCGTGATCATCATGGAGCTGATCAACAACATCGCCAAGGCGCACGGCGGCTATTCGGTGTTCGCCGGCGTCGGCGAGCGCACCCGCGAGGGCAACGACCTCTATCACGAGATGATCGAGTCGAAGGTCATCCAGCTCGACGGGGACTCGAAGGCCGCCCTCGTCTACGGCCAGATGAACGAGCCGCCCGGCGCCCGCGCCCGCGTCGGCCTGACCGGCCTGACCGTCGCCGAGTACTTCCGCGACGAGGAAGGCCAGGACGTGCTGCTCTTCATCGACAACATCTTCCGCTTCACCCAGGCGGGCTCCGAGGTGTCGGCGCTGCTCGGCCGCATCCCCTCGGCGGTCGGCTACCAGCCGACCCTGGCCACCGACATGGGCGCGCTGCAGGAGCGCATCACCTCGACCAACAAGGGCTCGATCACGTCGGTGCAGGCCATCTACGTGCCGGCCGACGACCTCACCGACCCGGCGCCGGCGACGGCGTTCGCCCACCTCGACGCGACCACGGTGCTGTCGCGGCAGATCGCCGAGCTCGGCATCTACCCGGCGGTCGACCCGCTCGATTCGACCTCGCGCATGCTCGATCCGCGGATCATCGGCGAGGAGCACTACAGCGTCGCGCGCTCGGTGCAGCAGGTCCTGCAGACCTACAAGTCGCTGCAGGACATCATCGCCATCCTCGGCATGGACGAGCTCTCGGAGGACGACAAGCTGACGGTGGCCCGCGCCCGCAAGATCCAGCGCTTCCTGTCGCAGCCCTTCTTCGTCGCCGAGGTGTTCACCGGCTCCCCCGGCGTTCTGGTCAAGCTCGAGGACACCATCAAGGGCTTCAAGGGCATCGTCGCCGGCGACTACGACGACCTGCCGGAGGCGGCGTTCTACATGGTCGGCACCATCGAGGAGGCCGTCGAGAAGGCCAAGCGGATGGCCGCGGAAGCGGCCTGACCGGGAGTCGCGCATGGCCGAGAAAATCGAATTCGAGCTGGTCGCGCCGGAGCGGCTTTTGATCTCGGAGTCCGTCGAGATGGTCGTCGTGCCCGGTGCGGAGGGCGATTTCGGCGTGTTGGCGGGCCATGCGCCGACGGTATCTTCGATGCGACCCGGGGTCATCGCGGTGTACGAGGACGGCGCGGTGACCGAGCGCATCTTCGTCGCCGGCGGGTTCGCCGAGGTCACGCCCGAGCGGTGCACGGTGCTGGCGGACGACGCCGTGCCGATGGAGGAGATCGACCGGGCGGAGGTCGAGCGCGCCATCCCCGACCTGCGGGACGACGTCGCCGCGGCGCGTGACGATGCGGAACGCCACGCCGCCGAAAAGGCGCTTGTCATCGCCGAGGCCAAGCTTTCGGCGGTCGACACACCGGTCTACTGAACCGCATGGCAGGCGGCCGGGAGTTGTGCAAGCTGAACGTCGGCACACGGATCGGTCCCCAGTCTCCCGACCGCGATTCGCATTAATCTGGTGACAGATCACGGCCGGTCGGCCATTATCGGCCGGTTTTGGCGTCAAGCGCACGGCTACAGATGCGCAACCAAGGGAACGGGGGGACAAATGCGACGGATCCGCAAAATCGGGTCGTGGAGTATCGTTGTCGGCGGTTTGCTGCTGGCGGCATCGCCGGTCTTCGCCCAGGGAGGCGACGCGCTGAACGGGGCGAACACGGCGTGGATCATGACCTCCACGGCCCTGGTCCTGTTCATGACCTTGCCGGGTCTGGCCCTGTTCTATGGCGGGCTGGTGCAGGCCAAGAACATCCTGTCGGTGCTGATGCACTGCTTTGCGATCGCCTGCCTGATCTCGGTGATGTGGCTGGTCTTCCTGTACAGCGTCGCGTTCGGCGACGGCGGACCCGCCAACGCCCTGTACGGCGGCTTCGGCAAGGTGTTCCTCTGGGGTGTCGGCGCGGACACGCTGTCCGGCGATATTCCAGAGAGCGTCTTCTTCATGTTCCAGATGACGTTCGCGATCATCACGCCGGCGCTCATCGTCGGCGCGTTCGTCGAACGCATGCGGTTCAGCGCGATGCTGTGGTTCACCGCACTGTGGGCCACCCTGGTATATGCCCCCGTCGCGCATTGGATCTGGGGCGGCGGCCTGCTCAGCGATGGCGGCTGGCTCGGTGACGTCGGCGTGCGCGACTTCGCGGGCGGCCTCGTCGTTCACCTCACCGCAGGCGTGTCGGCCGTGGTCGCGGCGATCATCATCGGCGGCCGCCAGGGCTTCCCGCGGGAGATCACGCCGCCGCACAGCCCCGGGTTCACCATGGTCGGCGCGGCCATGCTGTGGGTCGGCTGGTTCGGCTTCAACGGCGGCAGCGCCCTGACGTCGGACGGGGCCGCCGGCATGGCAATCACCGTGACCCACGTCTCGGCCGCCCTCGGGGCGCTGTCGTGGATGGTCATCGAATGGGTGCAGCACGGCCGCCCGAGCCTGGTGGGCATGGTCACTGGCATGGTGGCCGGCCTGGCGACGATCACCCCCGCCTCGGGGTTCGTCGGTCCCGCCGGGGCGGTGGCCTGCGGCCTGGGCGGCGGCGTCATCTGCTACTGGGCGACCCAGACGCTGAAGCACAAGCTGCACGTCGACGATTCGCTGGACGTGTTCGCGGTGCACGGCGTCGGCGGTGCCACCGGCACGCTGTTGACTGCCATTTTCGCCTGGTCCGCCGTCGGCGGCCTCGGCCTCGCGGAAGGGGCGACGATCGGCCGCCATCTGTGGGTGCAGGCCGGCGGGGTGGTGGTCGTGGCCGTGTGGTCTGCCGTCGTCAGCATCCTCATTCTCAAGCTGCTCGATGCTGCCGTCGGTCTGCGCGTTGCGCCGGATGTCGAAACCGAGGGCCTCGACATCAGGGAGCATGGCGAGCGCGGCTACCACTGGTGACCGCGGTCCGCGCCGCATCGTTCGACAGGGAGTTCCGACCATGAAGCTGATAATCGCGGTGATCAAGCCATCCCGTCTGGACGAGGTGCGCGAGGCGCTGACGGCGCTTGGTATCGAGGGCATGACGGTCAGCGAGGTTCGCGGCTACGGCCGGCAGAAGGGACACAAGGAAATTTACCGGGGTTCCGAGTACACCGTACACTTCGTACCGAAGATCAAGATCGAGGTCGCGGTCAACGATGACGTGGCGGAACGCGCGGTGCAGGCCGTGCAGGATGCCGCCCGGACCAACCAGATCGGCGACGGGAAGATCTTCGTGTTGCCGATGGACGAGGCCGTGCGGATCAGGACCGGGGAGACCGGCGCCAACGCACTGTGACCTCGGCCGGCTGACAACCGCCCGGCGCCCGGAACTCCCGTGTTCCGGGCGTCTGCGTTGGCAGCGGGAGTCTATTACTGGCCCTGCTGCATCATCTGCCGCATCATTGCGTCCATGTCCAGCTTCTGGAAGCCGGGTGGAATCTCGAAAAGAGACGGATCCTGCCTGGCGACTGTGATGTCGCGAAGTTCGAACACCTCGCCGTCGTCCTTGGCCTCGCGCACCGGGAATCCGAGTTGCGGATCAAACCAGTTGGTCGCATCGACGCCGGCCCGCCCAGGTTCCGGGTCGAGCTCTCCGGTGCAGCGCCATTTCTCGGTCGCCCGGCCGTTCACGGTCTCCGAACCCATCTTTTCGGCACTGTCGTAACCATCGCACGGCTTGCCCTCGAATTCCGACGGCCCACCGCCCGTTTCCTCCGCTGGTACCTCCATGTACATTCTTTCGTTCATCATCAGGGAGTACGAGACTTCCTCATCCCAGAACGCGAGCACCACGACGTGCTGCCCCTGCTCGCGGATTTCCATGCGGAACCCCGGCGTGTCGACATTGACCGGACCAAGCTTCCGGTCCGCTGTCCCGTTTTCGCCATACCAGGCAACACCGGAAAAGCCCGGACCCGTATACTCGCCGGCGCCGGCGTGCAGCGTGCCGCCGACACCGACGATCACGGCCGCCAGGGCTGCAAGAGTGTTCTTGTTCATCGATTTCTCCCTATGCGAAGCTGTCGGCACCGCGTGTGCCGGAGTTGGACTCGCGCAAGCCCCTTCCGCTAAACGGCGACTGAAACCGGACCCCGAAACCGACGAAGCGCCGGCGCGGGGCCGCAGTGGCCAATGCCAGCTAGTGCAACAGATCACAATTCCGGCACTCGGTGCAAGCCCGGCACGGAACTGCGGTCGATCAGTTGATCACGCGAATCCCGGTGGGAAGGTCGAACAGTTGCGGGTCGGGCTGGCCGACCTTGATGTTTCGGAGCTCGACGACGAGGCCGCCGCGGGATTTGCGAATCTCGACCTTCAGTTCGGGATCCCACCAGACCACCTGGTCGGGGCCGTCGCCGGCATCCCGGCAATTCCACACTTCGGTCTGACGCCCCGAAACCGTTTCGACCCCGGTCTTCGTTTTGCTCGCGAAGCCGGAGCAGAAATTCCCGCGGGCCGATGCCAGCTCGTGCTCGTCCATGAGTTCCCGATAGGCACGGTGCCGGTCGAGGAAGATCTCGTATTGCACGCCCTCCGCGAGCCGCGCGATGTAGAGGTCGGGGCCGTCGTCAGCGGGGTTGAACGGCACCAGCCGGGACCCATTGGATCCGACATAGACGCGCATCATCGGCTGCAGCGTTCCCTGATAGCCCATGTAAATGTCCGCGGTCAGACCCGGTCCCTGGTAACCGCCCGCGTAAGCCCCCCCTCCCGCTGCCCAGAGCGCAGCGGTGACGACAACCAAGCGTTTCACTGAGTTCATGATACAGGCCATGGGTTAGGTTTCCAGAGGCGGTCCGGGCGGTGCGCCGCCGCCCTACTGCGGGGCTTCCACGTCGGCGATCCGCGACGCGGCGTTGAGCTGGGCAAAATCCGAGGGCACGTCGAACAGGGCCGGCGGCTGCCGCCCCGGGATGATGTTGCGCAGCTCGATCTTGACGCCGTCGTTGTTCTCCTTGCGGATAAAGTGCTTCAAGCCGATGTCGTACCAGATCGTCTCCTTGATTTCCGGGCGGAACCCGGCATCGAGGAGGGGTTGCCGGGGATTCTCGCAGCGCCACACCTGGATGGTCCGGCCGGCCAACGATTCCGTGCCTAGCGACACCGCGCTCTTGAAGCCGCCGCAGGGCTCGTCTCCGAACTGCGCCGACAGCGCCTCCCCCAGTCGGTGGCTGATCTGCACGCTGTTCTTCCGCGACACGGTGATCAGGTATTCGTTGAAGCTGTTGAAGATGATGGCGCTCAGTCGCGCCTTCTTGCCGTTAAGGTCGAAACGCGTGCCGGCGCGGTCGAAATGAAATTTCCCGGTAAACCGGCCATCGCCGAGCGACGGGTCGGTGAGCACCACGTCGGCGGCGAGCCCGGGCCCCGAATACGTCCCCGCCCCGACCGGCGCAGGCCATGAGGTCGCCAGCACGGCGAGCGGCAGCAGCACAACGAATCTGAACATCCTGTCGGTTCCTCGTCCGTTACCGCGTTCGCGTCCAGCCTGGCCGCGGCGGTTCAGCCTCTATCAGACATCAGGTTCGGTTAAGTTTGCGCTAACGGTCGTGCCGGCGATTCCGGCCGGGCGGCCATGGTTCATGAACGGCCAATTTCTGCTATTGTAGTGGCCGAACTGCGGAGGAGCCGCGCGATTTGAACAAGAGAAACCGGTTCCAGCGCCCGCGCAAATGGGCGCGGATCAGTCTGCGCAGCGCGCTGCCGGCCTGGATCGTGCTGATCCTGCTCGTCGTCGGCGGGTCGCTCGCCTTCCGGCACGCGTTGCTCGGCGGCATCCTGGCGACCGCGCTGGCCGGGTTGGTCGCGTGGCGGCCGGCCCGCCTGCGCGATGCTTTGCGGCGCCGCATCGACGCCCTCGCCGCGGGCGAGAAGGATCCTGGTCGGCCGCAGCTCAGCGACGGGCTGAACTGGGCGTTCGAGCGGCTGGTAGGGGCGTGGCGCGAAAAGCTGGACCGGCTTGCGGCAGAATCGTTGGAGCGGCCGCNNGTGACCAGAGCGAACCGTGCCGCCCGCGACCTCGCAGGGATCGATATCGCCGGGTACGACATCGCGATCGGGTTGCGCAATCCGCTGCTGGTCGATGCTGTCGACAGGGTGCTGGCGGGGGCTTCCGGACAGGCGATCGAGATCACCTTTCCGGTGCCCGTCGAGCGGCGGTTCGCCGTCCGCGTGGAGCCGTTGGGCGCCCATCTTGCCGATGCGGCGGTCGTGGTGTTTCACGACCTGACGGCGCTTGAGCAGACCGAGCGCATGCGCGCCGATTTCGTGGCCAATGTCAGCCACGAGCTGAAGACGCCCCTGACCAGCCTGATCGGCTATATCGAAACGCTGCAGGGCTCGGCGCGCGAGGATGCCGAGTCGCGGGCGAAATTCCTCGCGATCATGGACGAGCAGGCCAATCGCATGGCCCGTCTGGTCGATGACCTCCTGTCGCTTGCACGTATCGAGATGGACGAACACACCCGGCCGACGGGCCGGGTCGGCGTCAAACCGATGCTCGAGGAAACGATCGGCCTCCTCGATCCGCAGGCGAAGAAGCAGAACCTGTCGATAACGCTGTCCGTCGAGCCCGCCGACGCAACCGTCGTCGGCGATCGCGACCAGCTCGCAGAGGTGTTCGAGAACCTTATCGGCAATGCCATCAAGTACGGGACCGATGGCGGCAAGGTGACCATCGAGGCACGGGCGACCGGAAAGAACGAAATCGCAGTCACGGTGGCCGATGACGGTGAGGGCATTGCACCGCAGCATCTGCCGCGCCTGACCGAAAGGTTCTACAGGGTCGATCCGGCACGCAGCCGCGAACGCGGCAGCACCGGTCTTGGCCTCGCCATCGTCAAGCACATCGTCAGCCGCCATCGCGGCCGGCTCTCCATCGAAAGCAAGGTCGGCAAGGGCAGCCGGTTCACCGTCAACCTGCCCGCCGCCACCGCCCGCACGGGCGGCCGGTCGCAAGAAGAAGCTGCGACAATCTGACGGACGTACTGTCACGAAACTGTCATCCAGCTGTTGTATACGCTTCATGTGCGCGGGATAGGGTTCGGTCATGCCGGCAGTCGCTACGGGCGATGGTCCGTCAGGATGGCCGGGCAGGAATGCGATATGAAGAACCGTGTAAGGAGCAATGCGATGAGACGGCACTTGCTTGTGTTGGCTTCCGTGATGGCGGTTTTCGCCGTCGGCACGGCCGAAGCCCGCGACCAGATCCGCATCGTCGGATCGTCCACCGTCTTCCCGTTTTCGACCGCGGTCGCGGAGCGCTTCGGCAAGACCACCCGCTTCAAGACGCCGGTGGTCGAGTCGACCGGCTCCGGCGGCGGCCTGAAGCTGTTCTGCGCCGGGGTCGGCACAGCACATCCCGACATCACCAATTCGTCGCGACGGATCAAGGCTTCGGAGGTCGAGATGTGCGCCAACAACGGCGTCGCAGAGATCGTCGAGGTTAAGATCGGCTACGACGGCATCGTCGTCGCCAACTCCAAGAAAGCCACGCAGCTTGACCTGTCGCTGCGCGACCTGTTCCTGGCGCTGGCACGGGATGTCCCGGATGGCAGCGGCAAGCTGATCCCCAACCCAAATAAGACCTGGAAAGACGTGAACCCGGACCTGCCGGCCACGAAGATCGAGGTTCTGGGGCCGCCGCCGACCTCCGGCACGCGCGACGCGTTCGTCGAGCTCGCCCTGGAGGGCGGCTGCGAGAGCTTTGAGTCCCTCAGGGCGATCAAAGAGACCGACGGCGGCCGGTACAAGGCGATCTGCCACACGATCCGCGAGGACGGCGCCTACGTCGAGGCCGGCGAGAACGACAACCTGATCGTCCAGAAGCTGGAGGCCAATCCCGACGCCCTGGGCGTCTTCGGCTTCTCGTTCCTCGACCAGAATTCGGACAAGGTCCAGGGCAGCAAGATCAGCGGCGTCGAGCCGGATTTCGACGAGATCGCCGACGGCAACTATCCGGTGTCGCGGCCGCTGTATTTCTATGCCAAGAAAGCCCATGTCGGCGTCATCCCGGGAATGGCGGAGTTCCTGGCGGAGTTCACCAGCGACCGGGCGTGGGGCGAGGACGGCTACCTCGCCGACAAGGGTCTGATCCCGATGCCGGACGATGAGCGCGACGAGTGGCGTCAGAAGGCCAGGGGTCTGGCGCCGCTGACGATGTAAGAGTTCTGGCGGGCCGGGCGCAAGGCTCGCCCGCCGCAGATCACGGGGACTGACCCGGTCGCGGTTGCGCCGGGTTGTTCTCGTTCGTATTGACCGAAGAGGCGCATGCAGACCCTGATCCTGACCGTCGCATTGCTGGCGCTGTCCGCGGCCGCGTTCCGCCTCGGCCGCCGCCGCGCGCTTACGCTCGCCGGCGGCCGCCCGAAGAGCCTGGCCGCCCTGCCCCGCTATTACGGGATCTTTGTGGCCCTGTGGGCGTTCATGCCGGCCGTCTTTGTGCTGGCGCTGTGGCTCGCGCTGGAGCCGACGATATTGCGGCTTCTGGTGATCGGCAGCCTGCCGCCGGATCTGCAGGACCTGCCGGCCGCCGAGCTCGGCCTGGTCTACAGCGATATCCGCAATGCGGTCGCGCTGGGCCGGACGCCCGACGATCCGGTGATCGCGGCGGCGGCGCAACACTACCGCTCGCTCGCCGACAGCGCGGCGCTCAGTCTCGCCGGCCTCGCCCTGGCGGTTGCGCTCGCCGGCGGCGGCATCGGCCTCAGGCTGGTCAGCCCGCAGCTGCGGGCCCGCCGGTCGGTCGAGACGGTCGTCCGCATGCTTCTGCTGGCCAGTTCGACCATTGCCGTCTTCACGACGATCGGCATCGTGCTCTCGCTGTTCTTCGAGGCCCTCCGGTTCTTCCGGCTGGTGCCGGTCAGCGAATTCCTGTTCGGCCTGGAATGGAGCCCGCAGACGGCGATCCGTGCCGACCAGGTCGGGTCGAGCGGCGCCTTCGGCGCGGGACCGGTGTTTGCGGGGACCGCGCTGATCAGTGTCATCGCCATGGCGGTGGCCGCGCCGGTCGGCCTCCTGTCGGCGATCTACATGGCGGAATACGCGCCAAAGCAGGCGCGCGCCATCCTCAAACCCCTGCTCGAGATCCTCGCCGGCATCCCGACCGTCGTGTACGGCTTCTTTGCGGCGCTTACCGTGGCACCGTTCGTGCGCGAACTTGGCGGCGGCCTGGGGCTGGATGTGGCTTCGGAGAGCGCGCTTGCGGCCGGCATCGTCATGGGAATCATGATCATCCCCTTCGTCTCGTCGCTGTCGGACGACGCCATCACCGCGGTGCCCAACAGCCTGCGCGAGGGGGCGTACGGTCTCGGCGCGACCCGTTCGGAGACGATCCGGCAGGTGATCCTGCCGGCGGCGCTGCCGGGCATCGTCGGCGGCATGCTGCTCGCCGTCTCGCGCGCCATCGGCGAGACCATGATCGTCGTCATGGCGGCGGGGCTGGCGGCCAACCTGACGGCCAATCCTTTCGAGGCCGTAACGACCGTGACGGTGCAGATCGTCACCCTCCTGACCGGCGACCAGGAATTCGACAGCGCCAAGACCCTCGCCGCGTTCGCGCTCGGCCTGATGCTGTTCCTGGTGACGCTGGTGCTGAACGTCATCGCGCTGTATGTGGTCCGGAGGTATCGCGAGCAATATGACTGAGTCCGCGTCAATGCGCCCGGCGACCGCCGACGCTGTCGCCCGCAGCCTGCGGCGCCGCTATGCGGCGGAAAAGCGGTTCCGCCTCTACGGGATGGTCGCCATCGGCGTGGCCCTGACCATGCTGATGATCCTGTTCGCGACCATCGTCGGCAACGGCTGGAGTGCCTTCCTTCAGACCTATGTCCAGCTCGAGGTGG
>JABAOH010156063.1_pt3 | contig 35576 bp, 37 predicted proteins | sample 7062181 | NCBI WGS metagenome assembly JABAOH01 (sample SAMN14538630, study PRJNA623070) | marine sediment metagenome | biome: marine biome [ENVO:00000428]; feature: marine pelagic biome [ENVO:01000023]; material: deep marine sediment [ENVO:00002113]; isolation source: pool of 5 deep marine... | reverse complement strand
AGCTGATCGATCTTCTGAATCGCGTTGTTCGAGTGGACCCGCAGGCGATTGATCGGCTTCTCGTAGCCGTCATAGCTGTGCGTCGCCGCCTGGCGAACGCGCACGTATTGATCGTATTGCGCCTCCGCGGTCGTCATGGCCTCGTCGAGGTCGCGCAGGTTGCTGTCGAACTCGGTAAAGCGCTCGTGGTACTCGGTCTCGAGCCGGAAGATCAACACGCCCTTCAGCCGCTTGATGCGCTGCATCGCCGACGCATCGGTGCCGGCCTGCAGCGTGAGCGCCTCGAGACGGTCGAAGATTGCCTGCTCTTCGGGCGTCGCCAGGAATTCGGGACGCGGCGTCGTCAGCAGGTCATCGCGGCGCTTGACCAGCATCTTGTGCTGCTCGATGCGCAGCCGCATCCGCGAGTCGAGTTCCCGGAACTCGGTATCGATATCGGGCAGCAGCGGCTCGTAATGGTCGTGACGAATCGTGACCATTTCGTCGTAAGCATCAAAACCGCGCTGCCAGGCGATCACCTTGCGGCGCAGATCAGCGAGATCGAGGTAATTCTGCAAGCCGGTCTGGAANNCGCAGGCGAATGACCCAGTCCTTGTCCTTGCGAATTTCCTCGCGCACCAGCGCCTCGAGAAACTTGCCCTCGCGGATGCTGTCGATCGACGAATTGAGCTTGTCGATCTCGGCGCTGAAAGCATCGAGCGCCCGGCCGTAATAGACCGCGGCACGCCCGTGAACCTCGAGCTTGCCGTAGGCATACGGCAACGCCAGCATCGCCTCCTGCGCCGCGCGATCGGTGACTTCCCGGTCGGCGAGAATGCTCCAGGGCACGACCGCCCGCTCGATATTCTCGATGGCCATGTTCGCCCAGCCGGCGCTGAGCAAGGCCTGGTTCGAGAACGGGCCGTCGAGGCGGACCCTGTTCAGGTACGGCAGCGCCAGTTCGTATTCTTCGGCCTCCAGGTGAATCGTGCCTGCGACGAGATTCGACTTGTCGCGAATCGCAAGCTCGCCTTCATCGTCGGTCTCGATTTGTCCCGCCTTGTCCAGTTGCTCGAGGGCGTCCTGGCGGAGGCCTGATTGAAGGTAGGCAATGCCGAGGTTGTAGCTCGCGAATCCGCCGAATTCGTCGGAGCCCTGCAGCTTTTCGAGCATTTCGATCGCGTCTTCGGGCCGCCCCTCTGCGAGGTGCACGTTGGCGCGCAAAAATTCGATGTCATCGCGTATCGGCTCGGGAATCTCACCATCGATCCGGTCCAGCGCCAGCAGCGCCTCGGCAAGCTGGTTCTTCTGGAAGTGAATGCTTGCCAGGCGGAATGCGGCATCATTGCGAATGGCGTCGTCGACCGCGGCTTCGAGCACGGCCTTGATCGCCCGTCCCGCGCGATGGTGCATGCGGTAACGCAGCTCGAAATCGCCGAGCGAGAAACCGGCATCGTCGATGTGCGCGTAAAGCGTGTCGAGCTCGGGCTCGTCGATCGAAGCGTGTTGTTTGACCTCGGTGTCGAGCCGCTCGAGCGCCTCGAAATACAGGCCCTGGTGGGCGTAATACAGCGCCTCGCCGAAGTACAGGTCCTTCAGCTCCTCACCCTGAGCAGGGGCCGTCGCCAGTCCTGCGACCAGCAGACCGAGCATAAATAGGGATGCTCGACGCATCGTTTACCAGTCTCCGACCTGGATCCCGTCGCTGCCGAGGCCCGGCTCGGCCAGTGTGATACCCAGTGTCTGGGGCTTGACGCCTTTCGAGAACGCGAACGTGTCGCTGTGGCTGAAGTCCTTGCCGCCGTCGGTCTTGCCGATCACGGTGACACGCAGCTCGTGCCCACCGGTAACGACGTTACCCGTATAGGCGCGTTGCACCCCGCCTTTTTGCAGCGCATCAAGCTCGTTGAAGCTATATATATGATGTGTCGCCAGTTCTCCGTCGATCTCTATTTTCACGGCGTCGAGCCGAAACGGTTTGTCCTCTTCGACAGCGACGAAGATCGACAGCTGGGTTCCTGATGGATAGAGGAGCCGCTCCTCGAGGTTCTGGAGTTCGGACGCAATGTCGAGGACATCCGACTTGATCTCCTGGACCTGGCCGTCCAGGCTCCTCATTTGCCCGCCCTTCAGATCCTGCGAACTTGCGGTGCCTGTAGCGAAGGCGGCACACAGTGCGAGTAACGCCATTCGGGTTGCAGTCGACATCTCGAATATCCCTCTCAATTTGACATAGTCCATGTGTCGGCGCCGTGCGAAAGCTTGCGCAAAACGCCGTCCGACTTGCGTGAGCTAGTGTTGAGGATTTCGGAGTCTTTATCTGTGAACTGCGCCTCAGTTCGCCCGGCGTGCGCCTTCGCGAGCTGCAATGCGCCACCCGGCAGCCGCAAGGATTGGTCAATATGTGACCAATGTCACAACCGGTAACGACCTGAGACGGATAATCTTAGAAGCGAACGAGGGCCGGACCAGACGTATACCAAGGATGGCGAAAACTGCGGCAGCAATCTATCACGCGTTCCTGATACCGGGCGAGGCGATCCTGTCCCTGATCGGGAAGATCTCACCACAGACCGAAGAGATTATGCGCATCGACTACGGTGGCATGATTTACCCGTTGATATTCGCACTCGTGGCCTGGACGATCACTCTTATTATAGGGTTGTGGATTTTGAGGTTTTTGCGAAACCTTGCCTGGCAAACCAGCGCCATCTGCCACACGATGGTGCACTGGGTGAAGATGTCGCTCGGCAACCTCAAGACCAAACTGCTGTGGAAGTATCGCCAGTTCTTCCCGCACAAGGAACGCAGCAACCATATCGTGTCGCAGGAAGAGTTCGACAAACTCGATATCGCCGTATTGCGGACCTTTTTCCAGAAAGGTCCCGGCATCGCCACATCGGCGCCCGAGCTGGCGGAAAAATTCACCTTGCGGCCTGCCCAGATCCAGCGCCGGCTCGAGAAGCTGTCCCAGAACCAGATGCTGCGATCGGTAATCGGCTCGACGGAGGGCTACGACAACTACCGCCTGACCGACTCGGGCCTGACATTCATCACGATGATGCAGCGCCAGGCGAGAGTGTCGGCGGGCGTCAGCCCAGTTTCTGCTTCAGGATCTGGTTGACCTGGCCGGGGTTGGCCTTGCCGCCCGTCTCTTTCATGACCTGGCCGACGAAGTAGCCGATCAACTTGTCCTTGCCCGCCCGGTACTCGGCGACCTGGCCCGGGTTTGCTTCGATGACCTTGTCGACAATCGCTTCGATGGCGGATGCGTCGGTAATCTGCTTGAGGCCCTTCGCCTCGATGATCTCGTCGGCCGAGCCCTCGCCGGCCCACATGGCCTCGAAGACTTCCTTCGCAATCTTGCCCGAGATCGTGTTGTCCCTGATGCGATCGAGCAAGCCCGCCAGCGCCGCGGCCGAAACCGGGCTGTCCTCGATGCCGAGACCGGCCTTGTTCAGGGCGCCCATCAGGTCGCCGACGATGAAGTTCGCCGCGCCCTGCGCCTCGGCCGCCGTTGCCGCAGCAACGTCCTCGTAGTAATCGGCGAGCGAGCGCGAGGTCGTCAAGATATCGGCATCGTCGGCGCGGATGCCGTACTCGTCGACAAACCGCCGCCGCTTGGCGTCCGGCAGTTCCGGCAGCGTCTGTTGCACCGCCTCGATATACGCTGCGTCGATTGCAACCGGCAGCAGGTCGGGGTCGGGGAAATAACGGTAGTCGTTGGCTTCTTCTTTCGAGCGCATCGAGCGCGTCTCATCCTTGTTCGCATCGTACAGCCGTGTTTCCTGCACGACATCAAAACCGTCTTCGATGACGTCGATCTGGCGCTCGATCTCGAAGTTGATCGCCTTCTCGACGAAGCGGAACGAGTTCAGGTTCTTGAGCTCGGTGCGCGTGCCGAACTCCTCCTGGCCGCGCGGCCGGACCGAAACGTTGGCGTCGCAGCGGAACGAGCCCTCCTGCATGTTGCCATCGGAGATGCCCAGGTAGCGCACGATCGAGTGAATCTTGCGCATGTAGGCCACGGCTTCTTGCGCCGAACGCAGGTCGGGTTCCGAGACGATCTCGAGCAGTGGCGTGCCGGCGCGATTGAGGTCGATGCCCGAGAATTGCCCCAGCCCTTCGTGCGTTGACTTGCCCGCGTCTTCCTCGAGGTGCGCGCGCGTGATGCCGATGCGTTTCTCGTTGCCGTCGGCATCGGTAATGAACAACTCGCCGTGCTCGACAATCGGTAACTCGTACTGGCTGATCTGGTAGCCCTTCGGCAGGTCCGGATAAAAGTAGTTCTTGCGCGCAAACACCGACCGCGGTGCGACCGTCGCATTGACGGCGAGACCAAACATCGCCGCCATGCGCACGACTTCCTCGTTGAGGACCGGCAGCACTCCCGGATAGCCGAGGTCGACGAGGCAGGCCTGGGTATTCGGCTCGGCGCCGTAGGCTGTCGATGCACCCGAAAAGATCTTGCTCTTCGTGGCGAGCTGCGTGTGGATCTCGAGCCCGATGACGACTTCCCATGCACTCATTGGAAGTCTCCGGGACAAGCCTTGTGCCAGGTGGATAGCTGCTCATAGTTATGGGCACAACGCAGTAACAGCTCTTCGCCCCAATGGGGGCCGACGAGATGCAGGCCGACCGGCAGCCCGCCGACGAAACCGCAGGGCGTCGAAATACCGGGCAGCCCGGCGAGGTTGGCGCCGATCGTGTAGATGTCGTTCAGGTACATCGTGATCGGGTCGTCAGTCTTGTCGCCGAGCCTGAACGCCGGCGTCGGCGCCGTCGGGCCGGCGATGACGTCGACTTTCTCGAACGCCTGCCTGAAATCGTCGGCGATCAGCTGCCGGACCTGCTGCGCCTTGAGGTAATAGGCGTCGTAATAACCGGCCGACAGCGCGTAGGTGCCGGTCATGATGCGGCGCTTCACCTCGGCGCCGAATCCTTCGCCGCGGCTGCGGCAATAAAGGTCGAAAAGGTCCTCGGGATCTTCGGCGCGGTGCCCGAAACGCACGCCGTCGAAACGGGACAGGTTCGACGAGCACTCGGCCGGCGCCACGACATAGTAGGTCGGCACCGACAGGTCGATGTTCGGCAGGTCGACTTCAAGCAGCGTCGCGCCGTTGGCCTCGAGCACCGAGAGCGCCTCGCGAACGGCGGCACCGGTCTGCTCGTCGAGTCCCTCGTCGAAATGCTGCTTGACGACGCCAACGCGCAGCCCGTCGAGCGACTGCGACAATGCTGCCGTGTAGTCGGGTACCGGGTGATCGATGCACGTCGAGTCGCGCTCGTCGAAGCCGGCCATCACACCGAGCAACAATGCGGCATCGGCGCTCGACCGCGTGATGACACCGGCCTGGTCGAGGCTCGAGGCAAACGCGATCATGCCGTAGCGCGACACCCGCCCGTAGGTCGGCTTGAGTCCGACCGTGCCCGTCAGTGCCGCGGGCTGGCGGATCGAGCCGCCCGTATCCGTGCCCGTTGCCGCCGGCGCCATGCGTGCCGCAACGGCCGCCGCGGACCCGCCCGACGAGCCGCCCGGCGAACACTCGAGATGCCACGGGTTTTTGACCGGCCCGAAGTAACTGGTCTCGTTCGACGAGCCCATCGCGAACTCGTCCATATTGGTCTTGCCGAGAACGACGGCCCCGGCGGCGGCAAGCCGCTCGACGATCGTCGCGTCGTACGGAGACACGAAATTTTCGAGCATGCGCGAGCCGCAGGTGGTCAGGACGTCGCGCGTGCAGAAGATATCCTTGTGCACGAGCGGCAGGCCATTGAGTATGCCCGCGTTGCCCGCCGCGCGAGCCTCGTCCGCTGCCCTCGCGGCGGCGAGCGCCTGCTCGCCGGTAACCGTGACGAATGCATTGAGTGTCTGGTCGTGCACCTCGACGCGAGCCAAAAGCGCCTCGGTGACCTCGACCGACGTGAAGTCGCCGCGTTCCAGCCCGGCCGCGAGCTCGATCAGCGTCTGTTCGTGCAGTTCGGCCATTACTCGATGACCTTCGGCACCAGGTACAGGCCGTCCTGCGTCGACGGCGCATTTTCCTGAACGTGGTTGCGGTCATCGGTCTCGGTGACCTCATCCGCGCGCAGGCGCTGTGCCACGTCGAGCGGATGCGCCATGGGCACGACGCCCGAGGTGTCGGCCTGGGACAACTGGTCGACGAATTCGACAATTCGCGAGAGTTTGTCGACCGTTTCGGCGAATTCGTCATCGGCGAGCCTGAGTCTCGCCAGGACTGCAATCTGCTGAACCTGTTCTTTGTCGAGTGACACGGGGAATTCCTGGTTTTACTTGTGCGCGAGGCACTGCCCTGCGAGCGCGCCCGCAATGATACACGCCGCCTTGTGCTATGTCGTGCGCATTGTTAGATTACCGCGTTAATCTTGTTTCGGGACCTTATCCCAACATGTTCAAGAACATTCTGGGTTATTTCTCCAATGACCTGTCGATCGATCTCGGCACTGCGAACACGCTAATCTACTCTCGCGGCCACGGGATCGTGCTCGATGAGCCCTCTGTGGTGGCCATTCGCGAGGATTCGGGCCGCGGCGGGCGGGTCGTCGAGGCCGTCGGCGCCGACGCCAAGAACATGCTTGGCAGGACCCCGGGCAACATCACGGCCATTCGCCCCCTGAAGGACGGTGTCATCGCCGACTTCACGGTCACCGAGAAGATGCTGCAGCACTTCATCCGCAAGGCGCACCAGTCGCGTTACTTTCGGCCCAGCCCGAGGGTGCTCGTCTGCGTACCCTACGGCTCGACGCAGGTCGAACGACGGGCAATCCGCGAGTCCGCCGAAGGCGCCGGCGCGCGCAAGGTCCACCTGATCGACGAGCCGATGGCTGCGGCGATCGGTGCCGGCATGCCCGTGCACGAAGCGCGCGGCTCGATGGTCCTCGACATCGGCGGCGGCACCTCGGAAGTCGCGGTGATCTCGCTGAACGGCATTGTCTACGCGGCGTCGGTCAGGATCGGCGGCGACCGCTTCGACGAGGCCATCACGAACTACGTGCGCCGCAACTACGGCATCCTGATCGGCGAGGCGACGGCCGAGCGCATCAAGCACGAGATCGGCTCGGCATTTCCGGGCCAGGAAGTGCTCGAGATTTCGGTCAAGGGCCGCAACCTGTCGGAAGGCGTACCGCGCAGCTTCACGCTCAACAGCAACGAGATTCTCGAAGCCCTGCAGGAGCCTCTGCAAGGCATCGTCGGCGCGGTCAAGGAAGCGCTCGAGCAGACGCCGCCCGAACTCGGCGCTGATGTGGCCGACCGCGGCATTGTACTGACCGGCGGCGGCGCGCTCCTTCGTGACCTCGACAAGCTGCTGATGGAAGAGACCGGGCTGCCGGTTGTCATCGCAGATGACCCGATGACCTGCGTCGCCCGCGGCGGTGGCCGCGTCATCGAGCTCATCGACGAACACGGACCCGCAGTGTTCGGACTGGAGTGAGCCAGCCAACGGCGCGGACTGACGTAACCGACGATGGTCGCCTCCCGAGCCGATAACAGCAATCCTGCCAGGATTCCCGCGCTCGGGGTCCGGCTGGTCGCGTTGCTGATCCTGAGCATCATTTTGATGGTGCTCGATCACCGCCAGAACCACCTCGACACGGTCCGCAAGGCTATCGGCGCTGCCGTCTACCCCTTGCAGGTCATCGTCGACGCCCCGTTCCGGCTCTGGGCATGGGTTCAGGAAGGCACGACCTCTCGCAACGAGCTGCAACTCGAGCTCGGCAGGCTCAAGGCCGAAAGGCTGCTCACCAACGCCCGCCTGCAGCGCATGACGGCACTCGAGGCCGAAAACGCCCGGTTACGCGACCTGCTCGACGCACGCACACAGGTGCGCGACGAAGCCCGGGTCGCCGAGATCATGGCCGTCGACGCCAACCCCTACCGGCACAGCATCGTGCTCGACATCGGACAGGGCGAAGGCGCCTACGATGGCCAGGCGATCGTCGATGCAGCCGGCGTTATTGGCCAGATCATCGAGGCCGGTGTCGCAACGTCGCAGGCCATGCTGATCTCGGACCCGAGTCACTCCCTGCCTGTCGAGGTCAACCGCAGCGGCTTGCGAACAATAGCCAATGGCACGGGCGACTTCGGCCGGCTGGACCTGCCATTCATTACGAACAATGCGGACATCCGGCCCGGTGACCTGCTCGTGACATCGGGTCTCGGCGGCACTTTCCCGGCCGGCTACCCGGTTGCCATCGTCGAAACCGTTGTCCGCATACCGCAGGAGCCGTTCGCCGACGTCACCGCGCGCCCGGCGGCACTGCTCGACCAGGTGCGCGAAGTCATGCTGATCTGGAAAGAGGAACAGCCCGGTGAACAGGAGCTGCCCGATGAGTAGCGGATCCGGCCGCCTGCCCGTCATCGTCACGATTATCCTGGCGATCATGCTGACGGTGATGCCGTTGCCGGGGTGGGCAGAGCCGTTCCGGCCAGACTGGGTCGCGCTGACACTTATATATTGGGCCATGATGCTGCCGCGCACCTGGAGCGTCGGCACGGCCTGGATCATCGGCATCGTTATCGATGTTGCCCAGGGCACAATCCTCGGCCAGCACGCCCTGGCGCTGTGCTTCATCGTCTTCGTCACCGTGAGATTTCATCTGCTGATGCGGGTCTTCCCGATGCAACAACTGACCGCGACCGTCTTCGCGATTCTCACGCTGTACCAGTTCATCCTGTTCTGGATCAACGGTGTCGCCGGCATCGAGGTGGCCCTCGTCAACTACTGGGGCCCCGTCATCACGGGCACCCTGTTCTGGCCTGTCGTCATGACGCTGCTGTCCGGTGTACGCATGCGCGTGCAGCACAGCAGGTAGCGCTTCGCCGTGGACCTGCTATCCCCGATCAAGGACCACCATTCCGAGCGCCGCCTGTTCATCGCGCGCGTGATCCTGGCGTCAACGATTGCCTTCATCCTGCTCGGTATCGTCGTTGCCCGGCTCGTGCAGCTGCAGGTCTTCGAATACGAGGTGTTTACGGCGCAATCCCAGGGCAACCGGGTCCGTATCGAGCCGGTGCCGCCGATTCGCGGCCTGATCTTCGACCGCAAGGGACGAGTGCTCGCCGAGAATCTGCCCGCATACCAGCTCGAACTTATTCCCGAACAGGTCGCCGACATCGACGACACGCTGCAGCGGCTGGCCCGGCTCGGGCTGATCGAAGCCGCGGACATTCCTGCATTCAAAGAACTTTCCGCGAGCGGCCCCCGGTTCAAACCGGTCGCGCTGAACTTTCGCTTGAGCGAGGAGCAGATCGCGAACTTCGCGATTCAGCGGCCGCGGTTTCCGGGGGTCGATCTCCAGCCGCGACTCGTACGTCACTACAAGGACGGCGAGCTCGTCGCCCATGCCGTCGGCTACGTCGGCGCATTGTCGAAGCGTGACCTCGAGCGCCTGGATGCATCGCATTACGCGGGTACCGCGCACACGGGCAAAACGGGCGTCGAGAGCAGCTTCGAGGGCGACCTGCACGGCGATGTCGGGGTCCGACACGTCATTTCCAACGCGCTTGGGCGGCGGATTCCGACGGACTCTCGCGAGATGGCCGATTCGCTGCCTGCCGACGAGACAGCGTTGCCCGGCATGAACATCTACCTGAGTCTCGACCTCGACCTGCAGCGCATTGCAACGCAGGCCCTCGAAGGGCGCCGCGGCGCCGTTGTCGCACTCGACCCGTGGACCGGCGAGATACTGGCTCTCGTCAGCGCGCCCTCGTTCGACCCGAACCTGTTCGCGGTCGGAATGTCGACACAGCAATTTGCAGACCTGCAGGAAGATCCGGACCGGCCGCTTTTCAACCGAGCAATTCGCGGCGCCTACCCACCCGGATCGACGATCAAACCCATGCTTGCGCTTGCGGCGCTCGAGACCGGCGCGACAAACCTGACGCGCAAGACGTTTTGCCGCGGTTTTTTCATGCTGCCGAACACGACGCACCGCTACCGGGACTGGAAGCCCGAAGGCCACGGAGAAATGAATATTCATGACGCACTGGCCCAGTCCTGCGACGTGTACTTCTATGAGATCAGTGGTGACATCGGCATCGACCGCATGCACTACTACCTCGACCAGTTCGGGCTCGGCCGCCCGACCGGTGTCGATATCGGGGGCGAACACAACGGCCTCGTGCCGTCGCGGGAGTGGAAGCGCAATGCGTTTCGCGATCCGGCCGACCAGCGCTGGTACAACGGCGAAACCGTGATCGCCTCTATCGGGCAGGGCTATATGCTCGCGACGCCGCTGCAGCTTGCGAGCGCCGCCGGCGCGCTTGCGACGCGCGGCGTTCGCTATGAGCCGCATCTCGTTGCCGCTATCGAAGACCCGTTGAGCATTAACGACCAACGACAGCTGATATCGCCGACCCGGCTCGATGACGTCGCCATCGAGAACACCGGCAACTGGGACACCGTGATCGGTGCAATGAATGCGGTCATGCAGGATGTTCGCGGCACGGCCTGGGGGGTGGGCGGCAATGCGCCCTACCGGATGGCCGGGAAGAGCGGGACAGCCCAGGTGTTCTCGGTGGCACAGGAAGAGGAATACGACGAAGAGGAGATCGAGGAGCGGCTGCGTGACCACGCGCTGTTCATCTCCTTCGCTCCTCTCGACAATCCGAGCATCGCGGTTGCGGTCATCGTGGAGAATGGCTCGAGCGGCAGCCGGGTCGCCGGGCCCATTGCGCGCGCGATCATGGACGCTTACCTCGGGTACGGTGACGATGCGTCTTAGCGAGACACAACGGCTGGTTACGGGCAAGGCTGCACCACTCGGGAACTTCGGCCGATTGGTCAGGAAACTCAACGTCGATGGTCCACTGCTCGGCGGCCTGTTGCTCATCTGCGGCTTCGGGCTCGTGGTTTTGTACAGCGCCGTGGGAGAGGACTCGCGATTACTGTTCAACCAGATCATTCGACTGAGCGTGGCCATCACAGGCATGTTCATCATCGCCCAGATGTCCCCGGACTTCCTGCGCCGCTGGACACCGTGGGGGTACCTTGCCGGGCTCGTGCTGCTCGTGCTCGTCCTGACGACGGGCGAAGTCGGCCAGGGCGCAAGACGCTGGCTCGACCTCGGTATCCGGTTCCAGCCGTCCGAAATCATGAAACTCGCCGTGCCGATGATGGCCGCGTGGTACCTGCACGACCGCGCCATCCCGCCGAAAGCAGGCCAGCTGCTCGTGCTCGCCGTCGTCATCATCATCCCGACCATACTGATCGCCCGCCAACCGGACCTCGGGACAGCCCTGCTGATCGCGGTGTCGGGGATTATCGTGGTCGTCCTCGCCGGTCTGTCGATACGCCTGATGCTGGGGCTCGCCGTTCTTTCCGTGCCCGGTGCGTTCGTGCTCTGGAACTTCATGCAGGAGTACCAGAAGCAGCGCGTGCTGACCCTGCTCGACCCTGACAGCGACCCGCTGGGCGCCGGCTACAACATCATCCAGTCCAAGATCGCAATCGGTTCGGGTGGCCTTTTTGGCAAGGGCTGGACCAATGGTTCCCAGGCGCATCTCGAATACCTGCCCGAGCGGGACACGGATTTCATTTTCGCCGTCATGGGCGAGGAACTCGGGCTGCTCGGTGTACTCGCCCTGCTCGCCCTTTACGTTTTCGTCATTGGCCGCGGCCTGTACATCGCGGTCCAGGCGCACGATACGTATTCGCGCCTGCTTGCCGGCTCGATCAGCCTGACATTCTTCGTTTACATTTTCGTGAACACGGCCATGGTTACGGGCCTCGTTCCGGTCGTCGGCATTCCATTACCGCTGGTCAGTTTCGGCGGAACGTCCATGGTGACGCTGATGGCTGGATTCGGTATTCTGATGTCCATCCACTCGCACCGGAAACTCCTGCCGCACTGATGACGAACCGACTAGCCGCCGGCATCGTATTATTGTTACTGGTCATGCCGACGGCGCATGCCGTGGATCTTGATCGGCCCGACGTTGAGGCCTTCATCGCCTCGATGGTAAAAGAGCACGACTACGACCGTGAAGTGTTGCGCGACATCCTCGGTGAAGCGCAGAGGAAAGAGTCGATCCTCGAGGCGATCAGCAAGCCCGCCGAGAAGACACTGAGCTGGGCCGAGTACCGGCCGATCTTCCTGACCCGGGAGCGCGTCAACGCCGGGGCCCGCTTCTGGCGTGAGAATCGCGAAGCGCTCGAGGACATCGAGTCGCGCACCGGCGTGCCCATCGAAATAATGGTTGGCATCATTGGCGTCGAAACGTACTACGGGCGCATAACCGGCGGTCACCGCGTGCTCGATGCGCTCGCGACTCTCGCGTTCTATTACCCACCGCGGTCGAAGTTTTTTCGCAGCGAACTGGAGCACTTCCTGCTCCTGATTCGCGAAGAAGGTATGGAAGCGACCGACGCATTCGGCTCCTACGCCGGCGCGATGGGTCGGCCGCAATTTATGCCGTCGAGCTATCGCGCCTATGCGGTCGACTCGACCGGCGACGGCAAGCGGGATATATGGCATAACTGGAAGGATGTCGCCGGCAGCATCGCCAACTACTTCAATGCCCATGGCTGGCGAACTGGGCAGGAAGTCACCGCGCAGGCGACGATCGGCAGCAAATGGTCGGGCCCGTTTCCGAAAAATGTATTGAAGGCCCAAGAAACCGTCGAGTCGCTGAGTCAACAGGGCGTAATGTTCACGACCGGCCTGCCGGGTGACGCCGCCAGCCAGTTGCTGACCCTCGAGGGACCCGACGGCAACGAGCACTGGGTCGGTTTTCACAATTTCTTCGTGATCACGCGCTACAACCGCAGCGTCATGTACGCCCTGGCCGTGCACCAGCTCGGGCAGGAGATCGCGCTTGAAGTTCGCAGCGATGCTTCCTGAAGCGCGCCAACTCCTGCTGATGTTTTTTGCCGCGGCGCTTGTGGCCTGCGGCTCGAGCGAAGTCAGGGACGGCGCCCCGTCCGGCAGCGTGCGTATTCCGGATCTTCCGGACGACCCGACGCCACGGCCGGAGCCCCGCAGCAAGTACGGCAATGGCCCTCGATACGAGGTGTTCGGCAAGCGCTATTCCGTCATGTCCTCGAGCGATGGCTACAAGGAACGTGGCGTCGCATCGTGGTACGGCCAGAAGTTTCACGGCAACCTCACGTCAAACCGCGAAACCTACGACATGTACCAGATGACGGCGGCGCACAAGTCGCTGCCTCTGCCCACCTATGTGCGGGTCACGAACCTGAGTAACGACCGGAGCGTGATTGTGCGCGTTAACGATCGTGGTCCGTTCGTGCACAACCGCATCATCGATTTGTCGTACGCCGCGGCTCTGAAGCTCGATATGGTCAAGACCGGCACGAGCCTCGTCGAGGTCGAGGCGATTGGTTTCGGCGATCCGCCAGGCGACCGTCCAGTGCGTGCCGTCACGCCACCCGAACCGGCTGTTCGAATGCCGCAATCAACCGCACCGCATATCGATGAGGACCGTATTTTCCTCCAGGTCGGCGCTTTCGGCAGCCGGGAGAATGCCGAGCGCCGGCTTGCCACGCTACATAATGCAAACATCCTGGCAGCGTTCGTCGTCCAGGACACCTCGTCTTCGCCTGCGCTGTATCGCGTCCGGATCGGCCCGATTCGTGGCATCGTGCAATACGACATTGTCGTCGAAGAACTCGAAAACCTCGGCATCCAGGACCCGTATCTGATTAGCGAATAGTGCCGGCGTACACGGTCCGCACGCTTGAAACTGGGCATCGCAACCCCACAGATATCCTTGTCTTATGTTCATTGTTTGAACCCGAGGCAGGGCGTATCCTAGTTGTACAACAAGAATAAGAATAAAGCTCTGCGAATGGATGACGCGGCCCGGTTCCAGGCCGCCCTGCCGCGAGTTCTCAGGAGGAGAACACATGTCTAACAAGAATAAGCAATCCAGGCAACGTTTGAGCAGAGGATGGAAGTCGACCGTCAAAGCATTGTGCATTGTGATGCCGGGTTTACTCGTCAACACACCAACTGTTTTTGCTGACGGCACGGAAATTCTCGAGCCCACCTCCGAAGTGCTTGCCGATGGCACCCGGTTTATCGGCGCCGGCGTCGGGCTATCTCTCGGACAGCCCGGGGACATCGAAATCACCATTCCGGCGGGTGCGAGCGTCGAGCAAGTCCTGATCTACTGGGACGGTGCCGACCGTAATTTCGGCGAAAGCGCGCCGGTAATCGGCGTTACGGAGGATACGATCCAGGTCGACGGCAACGACGTGGTCGGCAAATTCATTGGCGGCCGGACCTTCAATCCCGCGACACAGCTGTTTACGTTCAGGGCTGATATTACCTCGCTGGGACTGGTGTCGCCGGGCGCGAACCTGCTCTCGGTCGAGGGACTTGATTTCGGGACCGAGAGCGTCGAAACAGGCGCCGGTGTGCTCGTGATTGTTGACGAGGGAATGTCTTCCCCGCTTGCGCTATTCGATGGCAACGACTACGCCTATCACGCCTGTACCGAAGACGGCAATTGCTCGGTGACCGTTCTCAGGACGTTTGCGTTCCCGGCATCGGACTCGGCACGCGACGGCGATCTGACGATGTTCTTTACGAGCGTCGCCGGCGAAGCCTCGGGTGGCGATCTGCGTCCGAGCCTGGTCGAGATCGCCGTTGATGGGGAACCGCCGATCGAGATCGTCAATCAGCTCAACAGCGTCGACGGTGAAGAGTGGGATACGGTCAATGTCCAGTTTGAAGTACCGGCCGGCGCAGAGCGGGTTGACGTGCAGGCTTTTTCCGAGGATCCCGAGCTCACCGGCGATGATCCGGCCTCCTTCAAGTGGCTGACGGCAGCGCTCAGCGTGTCGGACAGGCCGGGCGGTGAAGGCTGCACGCCGGGCTACTGGAAGCAGGAGCACCACTTCGCGGACTGGACCGCGCCGTATGCTCCTGACGACCTGTTCGCTACCTATTTCGAAGACGCATTTGCAGACCGTACCCTCCTCGAGGTCCTCAAGAAGGGTGGCGGCGGACTGGATGCGCTCGGTCGTCACACCGTGGCGGCTCTATTGAACTCGGCGAGTGGGGAAGTAAGCTACGACCTGACGCCGCAGGAAGTCATCGACGCCTTCAACGCCGTCTATCCGGGCTCGAAAGGCGACTATGAGAGCCTGAAGAACGAGTTCGAAGAATTCAACGAGCAAGGTTGCCCGCTCAACAATAGTGATGGCTCGAACAATGGCGATTCCTCGAGCAACGCACCCACGGTCACTTTTACCACCGAAGCAACGATTCCACCGGTATCCATGGATAATCAAACTGGTGGCGGGGGTATGTTCGGAGCCTGGGAAATTCTCGCATTGCTGGCTATCGGTTGGCGCGCCCGGCGGCGCACGGTTCGCCACAGTTAGTCGCCGACCAGAACGGGTAGAGATCCGCCCGGATCTGCAGGGATCCATCAACAAAACGGCCGCTATGTTTCCATAGCGGCCGTTCACTTCGCGCTACAACCTAGGGCAAGATAACGGCGCCGAGCAGTGTCAAACTGAGCACGACCATTGTTGCCATGAGCGCCGACTTCGCAATTCTGATTGCCATGATTCTCTCGATTTCGGATGGGGGATTTCGCGATAGTAGGCCCCGGGGCAACAAAGAACTCACGAATGGTTCACATCTGTGCCTCGAGTAGGTATTTTCCGCTAGAATACGCGCCCTGATTGACTAGCCCCGAGTACCTATGAAAGCCCGTCTCCTGCCGTTTATCGCCTTGCTGGTCGCCGCCGGTGCGCTTGCTGCTGATGTGCGCCCGCTGCCCGCGCCACCGATAATCGGCGCCACGAGCTACCTTGTCATCGATGCGACTACCGGACACCAGATTGCGTCGCTCGAGCCGGACAATCCCGTCGCACCGGCCAGCCTGACCAAGCTGATGACGGCATACGTGGTCTTTAAAACCCTTGCCGAAGGACAGATCCAGCTGTCCGACGAGGTAACGGTCAGCGAAAAGGCCTGGCGAGCCGAAGGTTCGCGAATGTTTATCGAAGTCGGCAAACGCGTCCCGGTCAAGGACCTGTTGCTCGGCATGATCGTGCAGTCGGGCAACGACGCGAGCATCGCTCTTGCCGAGTACGTCGCGGGTTCCGAATCGGTGTTTGCCGAGATGATGAACCAGTACGCCAGGGCGCTGGGGATGTTGTCGACGAACTTTGTCAATGTAACCGGCCTGCCCAGCGACGACCATTATTCGACGGCGCGTGATCTCGCAACCCTGGCGCGAGCGATCATCAGCGAGTTCCCCGAGTACTACAAGTGGTACTCGGTCAAGGAATTCACGTTTAACGACATCAAGCAGCCGAACCGCAACAACCTGTTGTGGCGTGACCCCAACGTCGACGGAATGAAGACCGGTCACACCGATGCGGCCGGTTATTGCCTGGTTTCATCGGCCGAACGCGACAATATGCGCGTGATTTCGGTGGTGCTGGGCACTTCCAGTCCCAAGGCACGCATCGACGGAAGTCAGGCTTTGTTGAATTACGCGTTTCGGTTCTTCGAGACGCGGCTCCTGTACAAGGCCGGCGAAGAAATCACGACGGCGCGTGTTTGGAAGTCGGCAAATGAGTTTTCCACGATTGGCGTGCTCGATGACCTCTATATAACGTTGCAGCGCGGCACTTACGATGCGCTGGATTCGGTACACAACCTTCCAGCCATCATCGAGGCGCCGGTTGCGCAGGGTCAGCCACTTGGTGACCTGACGATCAGCCTCGACGGTAGCGTGCTTTTGCAGGAGCCTTTGCGCGCACTCACCGACAATCCGAGTGGATCATTCTGGCAACGAACGGTCGACGGCATCAGCCTCTGGTTCGAATAGCCCATGAGCGAAGAAAGCGCAATCAAGTTTCCTTGCTCGTTCCCGATCAAGATGATGGGGCGCGACACGCCCGAGTTTCGCCGGACAGTGCGTTCGCTGGTCGAAAAGCACACGGGTCCGATCGTTGATGAAGCCATCCGGGAAGCATTGAGCCGCAAAGGTAATTTCGTGTCGGTGACGATCACGGTCATCGCCACGAGCCAGAAGCAGCTCGACGATATCTACCAGGACGTGTCCGCTCACGACGATGTCTTGATGGCGCTATGAGCAAGCTCGTCGTTCGCGAACTTGGTCGGCAGGTCTACGAACCCGTCTGGCGGGCGATGCAGGAGTTCACGAATACGCGCGACGAGAATACGCCGGATGAGATCTGGTTCTGTGAGCACGATCGCGTGTTTACCCTGGGCCTGAACACGAAGCCGGAGCACCTGCTCGCACCGGGGGATATCCCTGTCATCCAGATCGACCGCGGCGGGCAGGTCACCTACCACGGTCCGGGGCAACTCATGATCTACCCGCTCATCGACCTGCGCCGGGCCGGTCTTGGCGTTCGCGATCTCGTGACGGCATTGGAACAGAGTGTGGTTGACCTGGCAGCTGATTACGACATCGAGGCCGCAAGCCGCTGTGATGCGCCGGGCGTATACGTCGATGGCGTCAAGCTGGCAAGTGTCGGGCTGCGCATCCGGCGCGGTTCGAGTTTCCACGGCATGGCTCTCAACGTAGATGTCGACCTCGAGCCGTTTTCGCGCATCAATCCTTGCGGGTTCGAAGGACTGCAGCTCACCGACCTCGCACGGCTCGGCGCAGACAGCGATCTTGCTGTCGTGCGCGACAAGCTGCTGCCGCACCTGCTCGGGCATTTGCGGCTGAATCAGGCGTTCAGCTCGGCCAGTCTCTGCGGCGTGCCGACGTCCCTCCATACACCCGCGTAAACGCTCCCGCTCACCCTGTCGTCATCCGCGGCTGCACGTAGCATCGGCACCACCGAGAAGCGCCCGGGCGCACAACCTGCAAAGAACTCGGGACGGTAGACCGACACGCCGCTGAACGTATACCTCGTGTCCCCGGTATTGCGGATACGGCCGTCGACAAGCGCAAAATCACCATCCGCCTTGTCATCAGCCGTCGGCACGAGAACGAGATGCGCAAGGTCACTTGCACCGAGCTCGATCTCCGCCAACGGCATGTCGGTGAAGATATCGGCATTGACCACGAGAAACGGATCGCTGCCCAGCATGGGCAGCGCGCGATGGATGCCGCCGCCCGTTTCCAGAATATTGTCGCCTTCCTGACTGTAGATCACGTTGAGCCCATAGCGCTCGCCGGAGCCGATACGCTCGAGAATGCGGCTGCCAAGCCATCCGAGATTAATGACGACATTTTCCACGCCCGCCGCGCGCAGGGCCTCGAGGTGGCGCTCGAGCAGCGACACTCCGCGAACTTCGACAAGCGATTTCGGCAGGTCATCCGTCAGCGGCCGCAGGCGTTCGCCTCTGCCGGCAGCCAGTATCATGGCGTTCACGAGTCGTCTTCCAATCCCGGCAATACCCTGTCCCGGATCCAGTCGACAAGCCAGCCAAGCTCTGCGTAACGCGGCGCAAGATCAACAACGTAACTCAACACCCTCGGCACATCTCGGAGATAACCGGGTTTGCCATCGCGATGATTCAGGCGCGCAAAGATGCCCGCCGCTTTGAGGTGGCGTTGCACGCCCATCAGGTCGAAGTCATGCATAAATTGCTCGTCCGACAAGGTATGCAGACCAATGTCGCGAGCATCCTGTGAGAAACTGGCAACCCACGTCACTATCTTTTCATCGGGCCACTTGATGTAACAGTCCTTGAGCAGCGATACGAGATCGTAGGTCAGCGGCCCTTCGACGGCATCCTGGAAATCGAGTATGCCGGGACTGTCGTCGGTCACCATCAGGTTGCGCGAATGGTAGTCGCGATGCACGAAGACCTGCGGTTGATCGAGCGCATTGGCGACGAGCAGATTGCACAAAGCCTGCCAGCTCGCCTCGGCTTCGATGTCGAAGTCCAGCCCGAGGTGTTTTTCGCACAACCAGTCATGAAACAGCGATAGTTCGAAGCGCAACAAGTCCTCGTCGTAGGGCGGCAGGTGTGACTGAAACGCTTCGCCGCGGTTCTGCATGATCAATAACGCCCGCAGCGCCGTCGGGTACAACGTATCCGCCGCTGTCCGGTCTTCGTTGAGGAGTTCGAGATACTGCGTGGCACCGAGATCCGACAGCAACAGGAAGCCGCGATCGAGATTTGCCTCGAGGACTCGTGGCGCGTCCAGCTTCATAGATTCGAGGAAACCGGCCACCTGGATAAACGGCCGGCAATCCTCCTGCGCCGGCGGGGCATCCATGGCGATGTAGCTCGCACTCGACGAGTGAATGCGAAAATACCGGCGAAAGCTCGCATCCTCAGAGGCGGGCTGAGGATCGGCCTGGGACAATCCGTCCAGTGTCCGCAGCCAGGTCGTCAGCTCATCCAGCCGCTGGTCCTTTTCTGCCTGTTCGCTACTGATTGTAAAGCTCCGTAACGCGTTGAAGCACCAGTAAATCTATGCGAAGGTAACATACCCCTGTAACCCGACAAGCATTTTGTCCGCGACTCGACTGATCATCGCCGGAGCACTACTGGCAACGACCTGTGTGCAAGCCGCCGAGCCGGAAGCGTGCTACGCGCCGGTCGAGCCTGTTGACGTCAACAATGCGTTGACAACCATCAACCTCGACGACCCCGATACAATTTTTTTCGAGGTCGGCGAACTCGATGCACAACTCGGCGATACGCCGAGCGCCACAATGACCGGCGGCGTGCAATTAAGGCAAGGCGAGAGGCTTGCCGGCGCCGACACGGCCACGTACGAACCCGCAAATCAGTCCCTGATTCTCGACGGGACGGTTCGTTACGAGGATCCCGAAACCCGGGTCGACTCGGACCGTGCCGAATTCTCCTACGGTCTTGGACGCATCCGTTTCGAGGGCGCGAGCTTCAGGCTGAGCGCCAACAACGCGCGGGGCGCCGCCGACATCCTCGAGATCACGCAGGCCGGACGGCTCGGACTCGACGCGGTCAGCTATACGACCTGTCCTCCCGAGTCGAATGACTGGCTCCTTCGCGCCAAGGACATCGACATCGATACGCGCGAAGGCAAGGCCACGGCCAGGGGCGTTAGCCTGAGATTCCAGGGCGTGCCAATCCTGTATTCGCCTTATCTTTCCTTCCCGGTTGGCGAAGCGCGCAAGAGCGGCGTCCTGACTCCGGAGGTCGGATCCAGCAGCAGAAGCGGCACCGAGATACGTGTGCCCCTCTACTGGAATATCGCGCCACAATTCGACGCAACCTTCACGCCACAGCTGCTGACCGACCGCGGCTTCATGATCGGTGCGCAGTTCCGCTACCTGACCAGGACGAGCAAGGGGCAGTTGGATACCGAGTATCTCGACAACGACACCGTGTTCAATGACTCGCGCTCGATGGTCCACGTCCAGCACCGCACGATCTTTGACAACGGTTTGAGAAATCGTCTGAACTACCAGGAGGTGTCGGACAGTCAGTACTTCGAGGATCTCGGTGGCAGCCTCAGTGTCTCGAGTATCACGCATCTCGACCGCGCGATCAGCTTCGACTTTCACACGGAGTCGCTCTCGTTCTTCGGGCAGGTGCAGGATTTCCAGACCATCGATGAGGCGATCCAGCCGATCGATGAGCCTTACCAGCGCGTACCGCAGCTCATTGTCGAGGGTTACTGGCCCGACAAATGGCTGGGCATGCAACTGGGCCTGAACGGGGAACTCGTGAATTTCGATCGCGAGGTCGGAGTGACGGGCTGGCGCTTGAACGTGGCGCCAAGCCTGGCGCTGCCCTTTTCTCGNNGACCTCGACAATACCGATCCTGGCGTGCCCGATGATCCGTCACGAACGTTACCGATCAGCAGCCTCGACGTTGGCGTCATACTCGAACGCCAGTTCAACGGCACACGCCCCGATCGCGTGATGACGCTCGAACCACGCATGCTTTACGTACATATACCGGCTCGTGAACAGGACGATCTGCCGGTATTCGATACGATTACGCCGGATCTCAATCTCGTTTCACTGTATCGCACCAATCGCTACCTGGGCGTCGACCGCATCGCCGATACCGACCAGGTCAGCGTCGGTTTGACATCTCGCGTGCTCGACACGAGTTCGGGCCGGGAGCTCGTCACCGGGACGATCGGCCAGACGCGCTACTTGAGCGCCAGCGATACCACGCTCCCCGGCGAACCCGAATTTCTTGGGGAAAACTCCGACTACATCGCCGAGTTGCGCTTCGGCCTCTCCCAGAACCTCAACTTCGATGTACGACACCAGTGGGGCGAAAAGGATCGCGGCACAACGCAGTCGCAGGCCAGGCTGCAATACCGCCCGCAGACCAACAAGATTCTCAACCTCTCCTACCGCTTCCGCCGCGACTCCCTGGAGCAGGGTGATGTGTCCTGGTCGTGGCCAATCGCCCAGCAGTGGAACTTCGTAGGCCGCTACAAGTATTCGTTCCGCGAAAAAGAGGCGCTCGAGGAATTCTTCGGCATCGAATACGAAAGCTGCTGCTGGGGCATTCGGGTCGTATCCCGGCGCCATATTTCCACGCGCGATGGAACTCGCGATTCGTCGGTTGGTCTGCAACTGGTATTGAAGGGCTTGTCGAGTGTCGGTACCGCGGCTGACAAAATGCTGGAACGTGGTATTCTTGGCTACTCTGCGGATCTCCGGTAGAAAATAGTGTTTAAAAACAATATGTTGCGCGCAAATGCGTGCATCGCAACGATATTTTCCATCGCGCCGTTTGCGAATGCTGCAGAACTTTCCGAGACGGGCGAGTTCATCGACGGCGTTGCGGCGATTGTCAATGAAGGTGTCGTCCTGAAGAGCCAGCTGCGCGACCAGACATCCATGGTCATCGAGCGTGCGGCGAGCGCGAATCCGCCCTTGCAACTTCCTCCTCCGGACATCTTGCGTGATCAGCTGCTGGAAAGCCTGATTCTCCAGGAAGTCCAGTTACAGCGCGCCGAGAGAATCGGCCTGCAGATTTCCGATGCCATGCTCAACCAGGCTATCGAGCAACTTGCAATAACCCAGGGCTTGCGGTTCGAAGACATGCCGGCGCTTCTCGCCCGCGACGGTGTCGACTATGCGGAATTCCGCGAGCAGTTTCGTAAAGAGGTTACGCTCGAGCAATTACGACAAATCGATGTCGGTAACCGCATCCAGATATCGCCGCGCGAGATCGAACAGTGCATCACGGACCTCGAAGGCAATGTGGCGGTCGACTCCGACTACAACCTGTCGCATATCCTCATATCGATCCCCGAATCGGCGTCGGCCCGGGAGATCTCGGAGATCCAGGCGCGGGTCGACGATATCCACCAGCAGCTGCAAGACGGCGCTGATTTCGGTGAGATGGCCATTCGTCACTCGAATGCGCAGACCGCGCTCGAGGGCGGCGTTCTCGGCTGGATGAAGGGCAGTGATCTTCCGACCATCTACACGGATGTCGTCGTCTCGCTGGAGGCCGGTGACATTTCGGAGCCGTTTCGCAGCGCCAGCAGTTATCACATCGTCAGGGTCAACGATCTGCGTAGCTCGATCCAGCGCAGCGAGGTCGAACAGGTCAAAGTTCGTCATATCCTGATTACGCCGAATGAAATCATCGACGACCAGACAGCCAGACAACGTCTCGAAGATGCGAAAGAACGTATTGCCAGCGGCGAGGAAGAGTTCGGCGAAGCCGCCAAGTTATTGTCCGATGATCCCGGTTCGGCCAACTCGGGCGGTGAGATGGACTGGACGACAACCGAAATATTCGTACCGGAATTCACCAAAGTCGTCGATCAATCGGAAATCGGCGTCATGTCCGAACCCTTCCGCAGCCGCTACGGATGGCACATCCTCGAAGTCATGGACCGTCGCACCTACGACAACACTGAAGAGCTCAAGGAAGCGAATTGCGCCAACCGCATCCGCAACGGCAAGATGGAAGAGGAAACGCAGCTCTGGGTGCAGCGGCTGCGCGACCAGGCGTTTGTCGAGAAGCGGTTGTAGGACATTTCTATGGGCGGGAATGGCCCATTAGTCATCACGGCAGGCGAACCAGCGGGCATCGGTCCCGACCTGTGCCTGTCGCTCGCGCACGAAACCCTTCCCCGTCCCGTCGTTGTCGTGTCGGACCCCGAGCTGCTGCGATCACGCGCGCTGCAGACCGCCTCCAATACAAGAATCACCGAAATCGACATCAACGCAGTCGCGGAGGCGACGGCGGCTGATGGTGAGTTACTGGTCCTGCCGGTTTGCTTTCCAGCAGCGGTCGTTGCCGGCTCGCTCGAGCCTGCCAACGCTCCTGCGTTACTCGACGGATTGAAGCTGGCCGTTGACGGCTGTGTCGACGGGACTTTTGCCGGGCTCGTCACCGCACCGATACAGAAAAGCGTCATCAACGATGCCGGTATCCCGTTCAGCGGCCATACCGAATTCCTGGCAGAACTGACCGGAACGGCGCTGCCCGTGATGATGCTCGTCGCCGGCGACATGCGTGTCGCCCTCGCGAGCACCCACCTCCCGCTCCGCGATGTGCCGGACTTCATTACGACTGAACGCCTGCGCAATGTCCTTTTGGTGCTTGCGCAAGACCTGCAGGCGAAATTCGGAATCGCTGATCCCGAGATCATCGTCTGTGGCCTCAACCCACATGCCGGCGAAGGCGGGCACCTCGGCAACGAAGACGCAGACATCATTGCACCCGCGATCCGGGAGACTGCCGCCAGGGGTGTTCGGGTACGCGGACCGCTTCCCGCCGATACGGCGTTTACCCCGGCCGCCGGCAGCCGTGACGCCGTGCTTGCCATGTACCACGACCAGGGCCTGCCCGTACTCAAGTACGCAGGCTTCGGCAATGCGACCAATGTCACTTTGGGTTTGCCGATCGTACGCACCTCGGTTGACCATGGCACCGCGCTCGACCTGGCCGGCACCGGCAGGGCTGACAACGGCAGCCTGATCGAAGCCGTGCATCTTGCGGCGCAAATGGCGCGCGCATGACAGTACAGCGACCGAGAAAGCGCTTCGGCCAGCATTTCCTGGTCGATCCCGGGGTGATCGGCGCCATTATCGATGCCATTCGCCCGGCGCCTGACGATGTCATCGTAGAGATTGGGCCCGGCCGGGGAGCGCTGACAGCTTCGCTTGCGGGCATGGCGGGTACCTTGCACGCCATCGAACTCGACCGTGATCTTGCCGCAACCTTACGTGCTGATTACGCCGCGTCGGACAACGTGACCATCCACGAGGCGGACGCGCTGAGTTTCGATGTCTCTTCGCTCGGTACGGACCTGCGAATCGTCGGCAACCTTCCCTACAACATCTCGACGCCGCTGCTGTTTCATTTACTCGAATACCGCGACGTGATCGTCGACATGCATTTCATGTTGCAGAAAGAGGTCGTCGATCGCATGGCCGCCGAGCCCGGAACCAAAGCCTATGGCAGGCTGGGCATTATGCTCGGCTGCCATTTCGACATCGAATCGCTGTTTGACGTCGACCGCAACGCTTTCGACCCACCTCCGGAGGTCACGTCATCCATCGTTCGGTTAGTCCCGCTACCCGCAGGCACTTACGAAATCGACGACGAGCACAGGCTCTCGCGCCTCGTCGCGCAGGCATTCAGTCAGCGGCGCAAGACTATTCGCAACGCGCTGCGCGGAATGGTCGACGACGAAACGCTGGCTTTCGTCGGCATCGACCCCGGGCTGCGCGCCGAAGCGATCCCGATTGCAGACTATGTCCGACTGGCGAATACGTTAGAATAAGCGCATGGATGAAGGCCGTTTCGATATCGGGATTGAAGTCATCACCGACTATGTTTCTGAACAATCGGAACCGTCGGCAGATCGATACGTGTTCGCCTACACGATCACGATTACCAACAACGGCAACGTGCCGGCCCGCCTGATTAGTCGTCACTGGATCATCACCGATGCGAATGGCAAGGTGCAGGAGGTCAGTGGCGACGGCGTCGTTGGCGAGCAGCCATACCTGAATCCGGGAGAAGAGTTTCGCTATTCGTCCGGTGCCGTGCTCGAGACGCCCGTAGGCGCAATGCAGGGCCTCTACCGGATGGAATCCGAGAGTGGTGTGAATTTCGACGCACCGATCGCGCCTTTCACTCTCGCGGTCCCGGGCGTATTGCACTAGCGCATCACTGCAACGATGGCCGTCTACGCAATCGGGGATGTGCAGGGTTGTTATGACCCGTTCATGCACCTCCTCGACGAGATCGAATTCGATCCACAACAGGACAAATTATGGCTCGTCGGAGATCTCGTAAACCGCGGTCCGAAGTCACTCAAGACGCTGCGATTCGTCAGGTCACTCGGCGACTCAGTCATTACGGTTCTCGGTAATCACGACCTGCACCTGCTGGCGCTGGCCTCCGGAAAGGTCCGTAACGGCAATCGCTTTGGTACGTTGCGGAAGATACTCAAGGCCAAAGAACGCGACGAACTGATGGACTGGTTGCGCCATCAGCCGCTCGCACACTACGACGAGAATTTGAATACGCTGCTCGTACATGCCGGGGTTTATCCGAGTTGGAGCCTGGAGGATACGCTGGCTCGTGCTGCCGAGGTCGAAACAGCGCTGCGGGGGAAGGACTACAAGAAACTCCTTGGCAAAATATACGGCAACACGCCGCGCGCATGGTCCGATGACCTGACGGGATACGACCGTTTACGTTTCATCATCAACTGCCTGACGCGTATGCGCATGCTCACCAAGCGGGGGCGTCTCAACTTCGCCCACAGTGCACCGCCATACCGCGCGCGCAAAAACCTCGTCGCCTGGTTCGATGTCGAGGGCGCCGCCTGGCAAGGCACGCGGGTCGTGTTCGGACACTGGTCTGCGCTGGGACCTGTCGTGATGTCGAATATGATCTGTCTGGACTCGGGCTGTATATGGGGGCGTTACCTGACGGCCGTACGACTCGACAAAAGGACACCGCGGATTTACCAGGTCAAGGGGCAACCCTGATGTTCAGGGAACTCGGCGACTACGCAAACGACCCGATAGAAGGCATGTTTGCACGCCTGGCTGCTGACAAATTTGCAGGCAAGATCGACCTGGGTATTGGCGTGTATCGCGATCAGTCGGGCAAGGTCCCGGTCATGCAGGCCGTTCGGCAGGCTGAAAAAATCATGCTCGACAAGCGCCTGTCGAAGTCTTACATGACGCCATTTGGCAACCTTGCCTATTGTCGGGACATCGAGCGCCTCGTCTTCGGCGCAGATCACCCGGTGCTCGCTGAGCGACGTATCGTTTCCGCGCAGACACCGGGCGCCGGGTGCGCATTGCGCCTCGGCGCAGAAATCGTGCACGATCTGTCACCCGAGTCACGGGTCTGGGCATCGACGCCGGTCTGGTTTCACCAGCTCGAGTTTTTCACAAAAGCCGGGCTCGACATCCTGCCCTACCGTTACTACGACCGCGAAAACTCGGCGCCACAGTTCGACGCGATGCTCGAGGACCTGGCCGGTATGCGCGCCGGCGACGTGCTGCTCTTGCACGGTTGCTGCCATAACCCGACTGGGCATGATCTCAGCCTCGAGCAATGGCAGGCCGTGACCGATGTGGTTCTCGGGACGGACGCGATCCCGTTCGTTGACATTGCCTACCAGGGCTTTGGCAGGGGCATCGAGCAAGATGTGGCCGGTACGCAGCTGATGCTTGCGCAGGTGCCACAGGCCCTGCTCACTGTATCGTCGTCAAAGTCGTTCGGCGTGTATCGCGACCGCGCTGGAATGCTGTCGATCATCACGCCGACCGATGCGGCTGGTACCACAGGCATTCGACGCAAATTACGTGACTCGGCGAGGCAGCTTTACTTCATGGCGCCCGATCATGCGGCTACGGTTGTTCATGAAATTCTGTCCTCTTCCGAGCTCGAACAGCTCTGGCGCGACGAACTTGACGACTTGCGCCAGAATATCAGTGAGAAGCGAGCCGAATTGCGCAGGACAATTGAAGCTGAGAATCCCGGTTTCGATGCCGGCTTCATCGGACAGCAACTCGGCATGTTTTCATGCCTGCCGATAACGGATGCAGAACAGCGCACTCTCGAGGATGAGTATCACATCTACATGCTGCCCGATGCGCGGGTCAATGTGGCGGCGCTGAACGCAGCCCGGGCCATCACTGTTGCCAAGGCGTTTCGGGCTATACGCGACCGGCGAGCCTGAATACAGCAACAGCGCAGTATTCTTACGTATGGCTCTCCCAGGCCGGATGGCACTAATGTGGTCGGTCTGGAGGTGGCGTCATGACGACGAGAAACTGGGCGGAGCCCTACAAGATCAAGATGGTCGAGCTGATCAAGATGACCAGCCGCGAAGACCGCCTCAATGCTATTCGCGAAGCAGGCTACAACACGTTCCTGCTGCGCTCCGAAGATGTCTATATCGACTTGCTGACCGACTCCGGTGTCGGCGCGATGAGCGACCGGCAGTGGGCCGGCATGATGATGGGCGACGAAGCTTATGCCGGCAGCCGAAACTTTTATCGGCTACGCGACACGGTAAAAGAGTACTACAGCTACGAGTACACGGTACCGTGCCACCAGGGCCGCGGCGCCGAGAATATCCTGAGCCAGTGCCTGATCAAGCCCGGCGAATATGTCCCCGGGAATATGTATTTCACGACGACGCGCCTGCACCAGGAGCTGGCCGGCGCAACATTCGTCGATGTCATTATTGACGAGGCTCACGATGCCGAGTCCGACCATCCGTTCAAGGGCAATGTCGATTTCGACAAGCTGGACACACTTGTCGCCGAGGTCGGTGCAGAACGGATTCCTTACGTTTGCATGGCAACCTGCGTGAATATGGCGGGCGGTCAGCCGATCTCGATGGCCAACCTGAAACAACTGCGCGCCTGGTGCGACAAACACGGCATCATGCTCGTGCACGACATGACGCGCGTGGCTGAAAATGCGCATTTCATTCAGCGTCGCGAAGACGGTTATCGAGACAAGTCGATCAAGGAAATCGTCTACGAGATCTGCTCGTTAACCGATGCTGCGACCATGTCGTCGAAGAAGGACGCCATGGTCAACATCGGCGGTTTTCTCGCGATGAACGATGCAAAATTCTACGAAAAAGCGTGCAGTCTCGTGGTCGTCTATGAAGGGCTACACACCTATGGAGGCATGGCCGGGCGTGACATGGAGGCCCTCGCGATCGGCATCACCGAAAGCGTCCAGGACGACCATATCCATGCCCGCGTCGGCCAGGTCCAGTACCTGGGCCGGCGGCTGCGAGAATCGGGCATCCCGATCGTCAACCCTATCGGCGGGCATGCGGTTTTCCTCAATGCAACGAAGATGCTGCCGGACATTCCGCAGGAGCAGTTCCCGGCGCAGGCTCTCGCCGCTGCGCTGTACGTCGAGTCCGGCGTGCGGTCGATGGAACGCGGCATCGTATCGGCCGGCCGCGACAAGGAAACCGGTGAAAACCACAAGCCGAAACTCGAACTGGTACGCCTGACGATACCGCGGCGCGTATACACACAGGCGCATATGGACGTCACGGTCGATGCTGTTAGAGAAGTCGTCCGGCGCCGCGATGAGATCAAGGGACTGCGCTTCACGTATGAGCCCGCGATGTTGCGATTCTTCCAGGCCCGATTCGAGCAGATCGGCTGACAGGAGCAGCGTATGAAGACGATCATCGAACCGTTCCGGATCAAGATGGTCGAGCCAATCAAGCTGACATCGCGCGACGAGCGTGAACAGATGATCGCAAATGCCCACTTCAATCCGTTCCTGCTGGCGGCAGAGGACGTCATCATCGACTTGCTGACGGACTCGGGCACCAGTGCAATGTCATCGGAGGCCTGGGCTGCGATGATGCGCGGCGACGAGTCCTATGCCGGCGCGCGCAGCTGGTACCGTTTCCGTGACACGGTCAAGAGCATTTTCGGCTTCGAGCAGGTGATCCCGACTCACCAGGGCCGTGCCGCGGAGCACATCCTGTTCGGGGTACTCGTGCAACCCGGGAACATTGTGCCTAACAACACGCATTTCGACACGACGCGGGCGAACATCGAGTTCAATAGCGGCGAGGCACTCGATCTTCCCTGCCCCGAGGCAGATGATCTCGATTCGAGCTTCCCGTTCAAGGGCAATATGGACATCGATGCACTCGAGAAGGTCGTCGCCGAACACGGGGCCGAAAAGATTCCGCTCATTATGCTTACGGTTACGAACAACTCGAGCGGTGGGCAACCGGTATCGATGGCGAACATCAGGGACGTCAGCCGTATCGCTCGGGAAGCCGGTATTCCGCTTTACATCGACGCGTGCCGCTTTGCCGAGAATGCGCATTTCATCAAGCGCAGGGAGCCGGGCTTTGAAGACAAGCCGACGATCGAAATTGCCCGCGAAATGTTCAGCTATGCCGATGGCTGCACGATGTCCGCGAAAAAGGATGCATTTGCCAATATCGGCGGTTTTTTGTGTACGAATGACGCGGAACTTGCTCATCGCGAACGCAACATCCTGATCCTGACCGAGGGTTTCCCGACCTATGGCGGGCTGGCGGGACGCGACCTCGACGCAATCGCGATCGGTCTCTGCGAAATCCTCGATGAGCACTACCTCGACTATCGGCTCGACTCGACGCGCTACGTCGTAAATCACTTGATCGAAGCCGGCATCCCGGTTGTCGCGCCTGCCGGCGGCCATGCTGTGTACCTGGACGCCGGCCGCTTCCTGCCGCACATCGACGCATTGCAATACCCCGGACAGGCGCTTGCCGTCGAGTTGTACATCGAAGGGGGCATCCGCGGCGTCGAGATCGGTACAGTCATGTTCGGCCTCGATCCCCACACTGGCGAGGAACGGGCTTCGCGACTCGAACTGCTGCGGCTCGCGATCCCGCGACGGGTGTACACGCAGAGTCACATGGACTACGTGCTCGAGGCGATCGGGCTCGTCTGGAATCGCCGCGATGAAATTCGCGGCATGCGTATCATCGAAGCGCCGCGCTATTTGCGCCACTTCACGGCGAAGTTCGCGCGCATCTAGTCGACAACCTTGCCCGGGTTGAGGAGATTTCGGGGGTCGAGGGTCTTTTTGAGCGTGCGCATCAGCGCAATCTCGGCCTCGGAACGGGTCTTGCCGAGCCACTGCCGTTTCTCGATGCCGATGCCATGCTCGGCGGAGATCGACCCGGACAATCCGTCGAGACAACCGTAAACAATTTCGTCAACCGCCTGGTGATGTTCACCGTCATCGTACGGTGTGACAAAAATGTGCAAATTGCCGTCGGCGATGTGTCCAAACACCAGGCCTGCTGCTTCACTACGCCATTTCGACAATTTCCCGGACAATCTGTCGACATACGTCGTCATCGCCCTGATTGGCAGGCTGACATCATAAAGATATGCGGGCAACGCTGGCTCGAAATCTTCGCGTACGGTCCACAGCGCACCGCGTTCTTTTTCCGACTTTGGTATCACCGCATCCGCGATATCGCCGTCATTGACCAACTCTTCGAGCAGATTCTGAAATCGCGCATCGTCTTCCGCCGAGTTGTAACCTTCGGACTCGGCCAACACGTAATACGGATATTCCCGATCAAGCGGCGCCGGATGCCCTTTCGGACCCGTAACAGCACGGTAGTAGCTATTCCACATCACTTCGAAGGCGCTCAATGTGCCGCCGAGTTCGACACGCATCGCCTGCAATGATTTTGTTACCCCGTCGAACGAATGGGTTGCCAGCATTGCTGTCTGCCGGCTCGTGCACATCGGGTACAGCCTGACGACCACTCGCGTAACGATGCCGAGCGTGCCCTCCGAGCCAATGAACAGCTGCTTCAGATCGTAGCCCGTATTGTTTTTCAGCATCTGGTTCATGGAGGAGATGACCGTGCCGTCGGCCAATACGGCCTCGAGACCCAGGACGAGGTTGCGCATCATGCCATAGCGCAGAACGTTCAGGCCGCCCGCGTTTGTCGCCGCGGCACCGCCGATCGTTGCGGATCCGCGTGCTCCGAAATCGACCGGAAACAGGAACCCTTGTTCGGCGAGCTGCTCCTGTACTGTCTGCATAACGGCGCCGGCCTGGATGACTGCAATTCCATCCACTGCGTCGACGGATTCAATCTTGTTCATACGTTCCAGAGAGATGATGACATCGTCACTGGTCGAGACCGCGCCTTCGACGGTCCCGGTCAGGCCACCCTGCACTACGACCGTTTGCCGGTATTCGCTGCATATCTGCATGACCTGGCTGAGCGCATCGGTAGAATCCGGGCAAACCATGCACTTCGCTTTTGTCGGCGACGGGTCCCAGTAAGATGTTGCGCGCTGGTGCAGCCGCTCGGCACTAACGATGGCATCGACGCCGACCGTGTGAACCAGCTGCTTAACGATATCGGTCATTCAATCGGTGGAATCGATCCGCGCCGACCTAGCGTGGCACGATACGGGCGGCAACGATTCGGTAGCCGAGCAGGATGATGAAGAAAACAACGATCAGGCCGGCCATTTGCAACATGAATCGACCGACGATTTGCCGTTCAGCCGCCACCAGCGCATCGACCAGGGGGTTGAGGTTCTGCGAATTTGCGAGCACCTCGGTGATCGACTGATTCAGTAGCCGGAGCTCGGCTGCGGTTACAGCGGCCTGCTCGACCATCAGGCGGTACTCGTTGATGTCGAAGGGCTGGGCGTCCGGATCTTTTTCCTTTGACATCGCGATGATGCGCTCGAGCGATTCCATGACGGGTTGCAGGTCTTGCAGCGCCTCGCGAAACTCTGGCGGCGCCTCGGAGATATCCTGCAATAACGCCTCTCGCTCCATCGCCACGCGATCCATGAACTGGTCGACCAGTGCAAGCCTCTCTTCAGGTAGCTGGTCGACTAATTGTACGAGCTGATCGACCGCCGTGACGAACCTGTCCATATTGTCGACAATCGTTGTGACCTCGGGATTTTGCAGCACGTTGGCAGCCGCCGATTCAAACTCATTGGTGGTGATCATCGGCGCTCGCTGCAGGTAGAAAAGCACGCGCTCGCCAAATGCCTGGATCTCCTCGGCAGCCTCCCTCGCGCGCGCAACTTCCCTCAGCATGCCGCCTGTCTGTTGCGCCGCAGCAAGGCTGGCGGCGCGTTGTCCCGAGAAATTGCTCAGGCGCACGTACCACGGGAAGTACTGCTTCGGGTTTTCCGCGTGCCATCCATCGATAAGCACGCGTAAATCTTCTTGTTGCTCGGCCGTCAGTACATCGTCCGCCACCGCCCATATGTCGTTCTCCAGGTCGACGTATGCCTGCAGGAAGCCGGCTCCGAGTTCCTCGCCAATGACTTCCGGAATCCAGTGGCTTTCGACAACAAGCCGTGACAAACGAGTCACGGTCATCATATCCAGAAGGTTGGTTACCGCGTTGGCGCCGATGGCGATATCGACAATGGCGGACAGCGAAACCGTCCTCCATTCGTGCATGAGTCTCTTGAGTTCCTCAGACTCGTCACCAATCTCCCTGGTCGCCAGCGCGATGCGCGTGAAATAGCGGTCTGCAAAACGGCGAACGTTATCCTCGAGTTCTTCGCGCGTCATGCCCACACCTGTGGTGGCGCCACTGCTTCCGAGGGGCGCGACAACCAATTGCCTGGGTTGCTCGTCAGTCCCCGCACAGGACACGAGAAGAGCAGCAACAATGACTGTCGCGAGATTCCGCAAGTTTTGACTCCCAGATACTTTATGTATTTATTTTCGTTGTATTTTTTGGAGCTTGTATTGGGTTCAGGCCTAGTATTCTACCACCTCGTACGGGACCCCGACTTCCTCGCAGATGCGCTCGACGACGGCAGTCGCGAGATCCCGTCCCGTGCGCCCGCTGTCTCCGGCATCGGCCCAGATGTACAGCAGTGATTTTGACTCGCCGAACCGGGTCACCTGGGACGTGATGCTGTATTCACCCTGTTTCACTTCCATCATCATCGCGTTGTCCTTGCGGTGGATGATCTCGACACCTTCCTCTGCCTCGATAATGCGAGCGAACGACGCATAGACTATTGCCGCGTCTGCAGGCACGGTGGCTGCCAACGTGTCATGACGCGAGCCCTCGGTGTAAACGACCAGGGCGGCATCCGAAACTTCGCCCCCGGGCAATGCCGTACAACCGGCAATACCGGAGATCGCCAGAATGATTACCACGCGTAACGTCATTGGAACCTTTTATACCTTTTGGACGCGATTCGCCACTGCCGGATTCCGGTACAATGCCGCAATCCACATGACGACGACCCGTTACGCGGATCCTGACTTGAACGAGGACACAATGAATAAAAAGACGCTTTTTGGTTTGTTCCTGCTAACCGCAGCTGCCGTCACTGCCGGCGGTTGTTCGTCAGCGAGCAACCTGCGCTCGGATTACGACCGGGGCGCCGATTTCGGCTCGTACCACACGTATAACTACATTGAGAACGCGGGTCCGGAGAGCAACCGGTACGAGAGCTTTTTCTCGCAATATATGAAGGCTGCAATCGATATCGAGATGCAAAAGCGCGGCTACACGATGTCAGATAACCCGGACTTGCTCGTGAATTTCAATGGCATCCTGCAGGAGAAGATGGATGTCAGGACCGTGCCGGCCAGCCCTCCGCCGGGCTACGGGTACTACGGCTACCGTGGCGGCTATTACGGCACCTGGGGCGGCTATGGTTACGGCACCGAAACGCACGTCTCCGAATACACCGAGGGCACGTTCAATATCGATTTGATCGATGCGAAGAGAAAGCAGCTTGTATGGGAAGCGGTCGGCGTTGGCCGCGTGTCGCAAAAAGACCTCGAGAATCTCGAGGAAGGCGTTATGAAGGGAGTGCCTCGATATTTCGCGCTTTACCCGTTCCGTGCCGGTGACCCGAACCCGGTCACTACCGAAGACTGATCAACCCGCTTCATCCTTACGTCGAAGCCCGCCTGTTTCAGGCGGGCTTCGGTTCGATCATATGAACATCGCGCTGCGGGAACGGTATCGATATGCCTTCCGCATCGAAGCGCTGCTTGACCGTCTTCATCAGGTCCCCATGCGCCTGACTTTCTAGGCGTTAATTGCCTGATTTTCATAAGTTTCTCGTATTGAGGGCAGCGCTGAATTGTGTTTTAATGTGTATAGTTTTTTAAATTTATACACATTGGACCTAGCCATGCGGACCAACATCGTTATCGACGACGAGTTGATGCAGACCGTTCTCAAGAAAACGGGTATCCGAACCAAGCGTGAAGCTGTCGAGGCCGGATTGCGTGCCTTGTTGCAGCTTTCGCAACAGGAAGAGATCCGACACTTCCGCGGCAAATTTGCCTGGGATGGCAATCTTGACGATATGAGAACGACGAGGTGATTGTTGTCGACTCCAGCGTCTGGATCGACTATTTCACCGGGAAGCAAACGCCGGCGACCAACAAACTTGACTCGACGCTTGGCGTGGAGCGAATTGCCATCGGTGACCTGATGCTTACCGAAGTTCTGCAAGGATTTCGTTCCGACCGTGACTACAGAAAGGCGCGTACCTTGCTCCTGTCCCTGGTTGTCGCGAACGTATTGAATACGGACATCGCTCTTAAAAGTGCCGCAAATTTTCGCCGGTTACGTGCTGTGGGCATCACGGTGCGAAAAACGGTCGACACAATAATTGCAACCTATTGCATCGAAAACAGACTCGCTCTGCTGCATTCGGACCGGGACTTCGGCCCGTTTCACGAGCACCTGGGACTCAAAAGCGCGCTGGATTAGCGCCGCTCCATCACGACAAAGTCAACATCGAAGTCATTGGAGTCGTCCGCACCATGCGACTCTTCCGCCATGATCGCCCAATCGTCTTCTTTAATCTCGGGCAGGAAGGCGTCCCCTTCTACGTCGGCATGCACACGCGTCAGGTAGATGCGATCGGCCTGCGGGAGAAATATCTCGTAGATGTGACTGCCGCCGATGATCATGATCTCGCCGGCGTCACCCGCTGCCTCGATGGCGGCCTCGGGAGATATCACGACGTCGCAGCCCTCGGCGATGAATCCCGCCTGGCGCGTGATGACGATATTCTGCCGGCCCGGCAGCGGCCGACCGATCGACTCGTAAGTCTTGCGGCCCATGACGATGGGTTTGCCCATGGTCAGGGCCTTGAAGCGCTTGAGGTCCGCCGAAAGCCGCCAGGGCAGATCGCCCTTCACGCCGATGACATTGTTCGTCGACGCGGCGACGATCAGTGAGATCACACGGCCACCGCGGCCTTGATGTGCGGGTGCGCTTCGTAATTCAGGATCTCGAAGTCTTCGTACTCGTACTCGAAGATGCTCGGCGGCCGCCGCTTGATGGCCAGGCGTGGCAGCGGCAGCGGTTTCCGCTGCAGTTGCTCATCGGCTTGCTCGAGATGATTGAGGTACAGGTGACAGTCGCCGCCCGTCCAGACAAAGTCACCAACGTTGAGGTCGCACTGTTGCGCCAGCATGTGGGTCAACAGCGAGTACGAGGCGATGTTGAACGGCACGCCCAGGAAGATGTCACAGCTGCGCTGGTAAAGCTGGCACGACAGCTTGCCCTCGGCCACCCAGAACTGGAACAGGCAGTGGCACGGCGGCAACGCCATATTCTCGATCTCTGCGACGTTCCACGCGCTCAGCATGATGCGGCGTGAGTCCGGGTTATTCCGTA